>Ga0208601_1000007_pt1 | contig 70700 bp, 36 predicted proteins | sample LakMenEpi09Nov12_FD_150684 | JGI IMG/M metagenome (GOLD analysis project Ga0208601, IMG submission 150684) | Freshwater microbial communities from Lake Mendota, WI - 09NOV2012 deep hole epilimnion (SPAdes) | ecosystem: Environmental > Aquatic > Freshwater > Lake | place: Lake Mendota, Madison... | reverse complement strand
TGGGTTATATATTAACTTACCTTGAGTTGTGTCACTTGAACATCCTCCCACATATCGAATAAATCCCCTTGTCAATAGGGTTTGAGATGCGCTAACCCTGTGAGTAAAAACCAGGAGCATCCACTTTTTTGCACGAATAAAGTTTGGATAGAAAGTGCAAACACAATATCTTACATCAATCCATGAGATAAAGGCAAGTTTGACCAGAATTCATATGACTCCAACTTTAGCCCAACAGTTCGCAGAATCGCTGATTGGAGTAGAAATTGAATTTAAGAATAATCAACCAAAATGAAATACATCAAAAAGCCTATCACTTTACATCAAATGATGGTTTTTAAATAGCTAAATAAAGTGTAAAAATACAACTGACACATTTAATAAAAATTGAAAATTAAATTTAACGGTAGTTAATCATAACTTAACTCAGATAAAAGGCAGTTTGCAGTTTATCTCTTTCATTACCAGAATATCTTCAAAATTGAAGCAAATCATTGCTTAATTTATGACTAGAAAAAGGAAAAAAATCACCGTGAATGAAAATGTGAATGAAAATGAACAGAATCAATCAAATGAAGATACTACACAAAATCAACAGGTAACAACAGATACTGAAACAGTAGAAAATAAAACTGATGCAACAGGAAGAATAGTAATTATCACAGGGGATAAAGGAGGTGTAGGTAAATCCACATTTGCAAGGGGATTGCTACATTTATATATCAACAAACAGTTAAAATATTTGGCTTATGACTCAGATCATCGCAATGCCCAATTATATAGACATTACGACTCAGCACAACCTGGAGTCAAGCTACTTGATATTTTTACAAGAGGTGGTGCAGATGACTTACTGATAGACTTAGAAAAAGAACTTCCCCCACTAGTATTAGTAGATTTACCAGCCCAATCAGGTCTGTTTTTTGAGAATTTCGAGAAAGACTTGGGTGTATTTGATGCTGTCAAAGGCTTAGGATACAGAGTCACAATGGTGAGTGTACTATCTAGGGTAAAAGACTCAGTAAATATATTACGAATTCTTCACAAATACTGTGGTGATCGCGTTGATTATGTAGTTGTGAAAAATCTATTCCACGGTGAAGCTGATAAGTTTGAACGCTACGACAATTCAGATACTCGTACCACACTTTTGGTAGATGGTGCGGTAGAAATTAAAATGCCAGATTTGTTTTTCAAACCCTATGACTATATTGATGAAAAGAACTTGACTTTTAGTGAAGTTTTAGAAGATAAACAAGCCAACATTGTCATTAAATCTCGTGTATCAGCTTGGTTGAAAGAATTTGAGCAAAGCGTATTGAATGCTAATGAATTATTGGGGATAAAAGAAAATGCAGTCATCACAGATCAAGCCGCATAATCAAAATAATTCAGGGATTATCCCCAATCCTAAACGACTAGTAATGACAGTTGGTGATGCTAGGGTAGGTAAGTCAACAACAGCACGTTTGTTGATAGAGATTTATCTAGAATCAAAACTAAATCTCAGAGTTTATTACAGTGGTAATCGCAATAAGTTATATGCTTATCAGCTATTATTACCTATTGCTCAATTGCCCTTAACACAAGGTGGTGCAGACCAATTATTAATTGATTTAGAGACTTTTTCTGATGTGCAGGTAGCTCTGAGTGATTTACCCGGACAAAGTTTTGAAGAATTTCGACAATTTGCCGAAGAAGTTATGCTGTGGGATGCCATTTCTCAATTAGGTTATCGTATCACTTTTGTGCATCCAATTTCTTATCGGAGAGATTGTACAGATTATCTACAAGAGTTTTTTAATTGTTATGGAAATAAAGCAGACTACATCATTATCAAAAATCTGTATTTTGGTGATGAATTTCCTTACTATGATAGTTCTAATATCCAACAGCGTATCCAAGCAAGTGGAAACAATGAATTATATTTGGGTAAGTTATGGAGAGATACTTATGAATTATTAGAATCTCTGGATTCACCTTATAACTATGCCCTCCAAAACTCTGAAATAGATTTTATGAACCGTTCTCGTGTCTTTAACTGGATGGAAGAATTTAGTGAGCAAATTAAGAATAATAAACATATTGGGGAATTATTGGGTTTATTAATTATTACATCCTCATTGGATTTACCCAACCAATTAATTAACGATTTCTAAGTTTTAAAAACCTACAAAACTCAGAAGTCAAAAAAATTAGAGTTTAGAATCAGCCTTAAAAGTTTTTATAAAAATTAACTCTTATATATTAGTCAATTACTAATTTGACAACAATTATGATTCTTGATTTCTTAATCATTGCATTTTAGTAAATAACCGAAATATAAGATGTGTGGAAAATTTCAGGACAATAAAAAATTGAAAAAATTGACACATCATCTCTATAAAGAAACTTAAAAAAGGCACATAAACTTATGAACACCTCTGTAGAAGCTTCTTTAGATACAACATTAGCAGGACAATCAGATCATTTTAAACAGAAAGTTCTCGATGTAGTAAGACGTTCTGGTATCAATCCTAAAGACCCATTGTTTTTGGTATTAAGTTCCCTAGGTAAATTTGAGGTCTTAATGGAAGACATTCCCGGTAAACTTAATACTGTAGTCGAGGGTTGGACAACAGAAATAGATGACAAACTTGATAAAGCATCAAGTGTAGCCATTGTTCAACAAAAAAGTGCGATCGCCAAAGCAGCATCAACCTTGTTGAGTAAAACCGAGCAAAAAAAATCTAGATCCGTCTTTAGTCCTTTAATAGCCACTGCCCTGGTATTATCTGGTGTGTTTGGTGTTGTTATGCTGGCTGGTAATATATTTTTTATTTGGAAAGGTAGAGGGTTAACAGAAGCAGTTCACTTGACTGGAGAAGAACAAGAAACTTTGAATTGGGCTAAGTCAAAAGACGGAGAATTTGCTCGTCAAATTATGAAATGGAACGATTTTGATTTGAGTGTTTGTCGAGCTAAAAAAGCTCAATTAAAAGGCAGATGTATGATTTGGGTTGTGAATAATGACGAGCGACAACGTTATCTAGAGCAATTAAATCAAAAATCAAAATCAAGCCGTTAAACCAATTTCGCCCATTTCAGGACTATCTATCAGTCCTTCTACAATTGCTTTCGTAGCAGCTTGAGCGCGGTTTTGACAATCGAGTTTAGTTAGAATGCGATGGACATGAGACCTCACAGTACCTACACTCAAAAAAAGCTTGTCGGCAATTTGATTATTTCTATCACCAATAGCAATCATTTGCAAAATCTCTAATTCCCTAGAACTAAGGGAATATTGCCGGCACACTCGTTTTATTTTTAGACTGGGAGTAACTACTAATTGTTGAATTTGAAAATTTTGAATTAATATTTTAGCGATCGCAGAATCTAACCAATTTCCTCCTTTGTGTGTCAGATAAATAGCTTCTGCTAACTTTTCTTTGGCTATCATCCTCGTACAATATGAATCTGTACCTGCTGCGAAAGCTTCTCTAACAGAGTCTTCCATAGCTTGAGCATTAAAAATCACTATTTTAGTGCTTGGTGATACTTGTTTAATTTGTTTTACGACTTCAATACCACTATCGTCTGGAAGATGCAGATTAACAAGAGCTATATGTGGAGTATAAGTTTTTATTAATTTGAGTCCAACTGAAGCTGTTTCAGCTTCCCCACAAATCTCGATATCATGAGCAGCAGTAAGTAACACATTGATACCATATCTACTCAACTCATGGTCATCGATAATTACTGTTTTTATCATGTTGTTCACCTACTATGTTTGCGGTTTCTTCTGATTTGGCAGTATTAATGATGATATCTAGAAATGCTAACTTATCTATTAAGTTAGATAGATGACAAATATATTAATTTAATATTTTCTTAAGATTTATCCATAGAGTGAAATCTATGGGTGTGTTAAATAATCATCAAGAAGGGGAAATTTAAATAATTTCTATACCAAACAACAGTCTAAAGATAGATTTTTAGAAAATTTTCAGTGTTTAGACTGGATGGTATAACAATTTTTGTATCTTCCTTACGGCGTAGTCTAAAGATAGATTTGCATGAACAAAATACAAAATTATTTTTTATACCTTTTGATAGGGATAAAATTTAAAGGGTTAGGTATAATATGTTTATCACCGATGCTCTTTTTATTTTCTGTTCATGCTGTTTTTGCTGCTAAGAAGTTCGCACTTTTAGATATTACATCCAAAATATCCGCTGGTTCAAGCAGAGTAATTTGTGCCAAAACTTCCTGTTTAATATCCTCAACAGGACGATTTTTAAGATTTCTGGCATAATTCAATGGACTATTTTCGCAACATTCACGGTAGCTAGGTAAGGATATATGACCATCCAAATACTGTTGCAACAATTCACTATCTCCACCACTGACTCGTGCCAAACGAAAGAAATTTTTAGAGTCAGCTTCAGGAACAACTTTCGCTTTTAACCATCTGTATACAGTTGTGGCATCAACACCTATTCTTTCAGCTAACTTTTTTTGAGTCCAGCCTTCTTGTAGTAACTGTTCAATTAACTGAGCTAATCGTTTTTGACGTTCTTGCATAGTAGAAAACCTGGTTCTACCAGTTATAAAATTTACTTTTTATCCCACTTTATATTTATCTGATTACGTTGGCGGATTCAAATGATTGATGTCTAATCGCTGAATTTGGTTTACAGTAAGGATATTGGATTAAATAACCTGTAATTTCTCGGTTATTGTTTTGGTGTATGACAAGAAACCTCAAACAACATTTGACACTTTATGAAATCCACGATTCTAACCGCTACATAAAGCTTTTAGATTTTTGTGATCCATTCACCAACGGTCTGCTTATCTTGGCATAAGAGTTTCGCAAGGCTCAAAGTGGATAAGACTTGCTTACTCATTTTATTCACTAATTTAAGACTAAATCTCTTTCCTTTACAAGAGTTTGAGAAAAATAATCTGAAGAAGTGCTGACAACAAGCAGATCAAACATTTTGGATCACATCAGAAATTAAATTATTAAGAAATAATAAGTAATCATGCAACTTAAACTGCATTATGCAACCATAATTATTGCAGGGTGCAGAAGTTACAAAATGTACTTTAGAAAGCATCCGTCAACAAACAAAGTGTCATCGCCGCCAAAGGAAAGTTATGACGTATGTCAGTAACCCAGCCCTAAAGGGACTGGGCTTGCAAGAGTAATCAAGCAAGCCGTGCTGACCAGACCACCCTGAGCGATGTCGAAGGGTAGCCGTTATTTGAGTCACGACACCCCGGAATGCGAAGCTAGTTCCCTGCTCTGTCGCTTGTAATTAAACAGTTCTAAGGTCACTGGGACAGTGTTACAAGCCTAACAAGCTCTTATAACAGGTCGAAGCTAACATTACCCCAGAAATGGGAGGCTCTTTGGAGCAAAACATTCATTATGCGTACAGAGTTGGGAATTTTGAATCGGTAATTGTCCCGTTGAAAGTACATTACAAAAGTACCCCAAATTTCCCAACTCCAAGGCGGTAATGAAACAATATTCAAGGCGGTTAAAACCGCTTGAGTGGCGGCTGGTAAGCTGCGTCGAACCATCCCTCTCAGGTCTGAAGACACTGAGTTTCCCGCATACCGCGAGGTTTTATGACGGACTTCAATCAAACTTCTGTTAGTAGAAGAGAGAACCAAATAAGGTCATCTTCTAATTCTACCGTCTTTTTGGATACACAAAATTTTACTTTTATCCAAGACCAAGATAGTGATCCAATCGGTTTGGAGACTAACTCTGAAAAAAATCAGGCTGATAGTCAAAACCTATCGAATATGGAACATCAGCCCCATGAAGCTGATAGCTTACCTGGTGGAAAACACTCTGGTGTCGAGGAGGAATCAGCCCTAGCCCTAGAATTAGGTACTTTGGAGAACAGAATTGAAAAGGGTTTAAGAGCTTTTTGGGACATCGGACAATCTTTGGGTCAAATTCGAGATAAACAGCTTTATCGGCAAAATTATAAAACCTTTGATGAATATTGCCTTAACCGTTGGGAAATGTCCCGACGATCTGCTTATCGCTTGATACAAGCTGCATTGGTTTATGAAAATGTGACCCGTGGATCACAAAGTTTTGTAAATGTGATCCATGGATCACAAAATCCTGAAACTATAACTTGTGGATCACAAAGTTTTGTAAATGTGACCCATGGATCACAAAATCAAATTCTGCCTACGAACGAACGCCAAATCAGACCTTTAGTAACACTACCACCAGAAAAACAACGCGAGGCTTGGGCTAAAGCAGTTTCTACAGCCTCTAATGGAAAAGTTACATCTGCTCACGTTGCCCAAGTAGCCAGAGAGTACCATCGTGAGAACTCAGCAAATAAATCTAGGCAAAAGCATTCTTTTGAACAACAACACCAATCAACTGATAATTCTAACCGTAGTTGCTGGAATTGCCGTCATTCTAGTCAAGAGTTGATAAAAGATGATCACCAAAGTTTTTATTGCGATCGCTTTGGTAAGTTAAATTTTATTGAAAAAGACGGCAATGAACGGGGTGCAAAATGTGAATACTGGACTTACCGCTTTGGAGAATCATCTCAAGTCAGAAATAATTTAGTCCCGTTACGAGAAACTTTTAACCTTACTTTACAACTGCCAGCATACTTGCAACCATTAATACAAGATGCTGCTAAAAAGTCAGATTTAGCAGTAATGGAATGGGTAGCAAAACTTGTGGAAGAGGCAATTTCCAAAAAGAATGCTCCTCAAAATAGAGATATTCACCAAAATTTTATAGACATTACAGTTTCAGAAGTTGCCTGATATGCACGAATTTTAAGCCAAAAAAAACTATTTGGGGTAAATAGAACTGGCAATGAAAATAAAACTTTCTAATAAATTGCGTAGCGTAGCCGTAGCTTAATCAGGATTAATACAAAAAGATCGTTTGTTGGAACTAGGTAGTTAAGTTCAATACCTTCGCCAAAATCCTGAAACCCTATTGATATGGTCACGATTTTATTGGCTTTGGGATTTATATTTGGATATTTGGCCAATTTGCGAAGGTATTGTAAGTTGCCACTCTTATAAATTTAGCAATTCATTAATACAAATTTTAAAGATGTATGGGTTTTTCTTGTATACCCATATATCTGTCATATTCACAGGTAAGTTTTATCAGTATTGGCAGCGAAATGCAACTTCTGATCAGGTCAACATTTGGTAATTTGGGGGAGGACAGTTTTGGTATCAATAGGAGAGAATAGTAAGAGGCATCCCAAACCTGAATTATCAGGCTGCCAACTAGGAATCGCTGGTCTACAAATATCGCAGACACCAAAAGCTACTAAACGATTTAGGAAAGCTAAAAACCTTCCTTTCACAGAACAACCACTATTTATAAACAATAACTACGAGATGACAGCTACAGGTGCGCCAATTATTAGTGCTACCCAAGCATACCTTAAACAACCTGATTGGAATAAATATAGTGATGGCAAGCTTTACTTCTCAAAAGAATTTGGTAAAGGTCGTTATATCGAGTTTTACATACTTCACCAACAAGCACATCAACCACAATATATTTTAGACAGTGCAGAATATCAAATCCTGGAAAAGTATGGTGTAATGGCTGCTAGATTACACGCAATATTTGCTACTTATGCTGCACAACAAAAAGAACCTTGGAAAGAGCCTTTTATCCTGCGTGGTTCAGAATTAATTAAGACGCTACAAATATATAAAAGTAAAAAACTCAGTAAATCACAAAAACTCAAAGCTATAGCAGATTTGGCTATGGTTGTGGGTACTTTGGGAGCAGTTATTCAATGGTACGAAGGCGATTTAAATATTTGTATTAAAGAACGTTGCTTACTTTGGATGGTAAGTGTACAGGAATATAGTCAACCAAATTTATTTCAAGAACCAGAAGATTTATTAGAAGTTATTATTCGTGTACAGCCCGGATTGTGGACTTATAATTTTCTCAATGCTGAAGGAGAAAAATCAAAAACTGCCCTCTATCAATGTGGGTTTATGCCTAAGCAAGTCTTTGATTTAGATCCACATCAACATAAATTAGCCTTCAGCCTAGCTTTGTACATTATTCAAAATAGTCGCGCTCATAAAAATGGTACTTACACAATTCATAATTTATTGAGTAATATCTTACCAGCTTCTCAAATTGAGAAGGCAGTGAGTGATTATCGGTATGGTTGGCGATTAAAAGAAGATTTAGAAGACGCTTTTCTGCTATTAAAAGATAAGGTTAATATGACGATTGAATTTGATGATATAACCTACCCAATGTGGTTAAGACCTTTGTGGGCAATACCAGATGAAATAGCTAATTTATCTGCTAAGGAGAGAAATCAGCAGCTACTAGGAAATAAAAAGTTACCAGATAATTATATTCAAAATATTTTATTACCTGCTAAGTTAAGTTTTAAGTTACCTTCTTCACAGATAAATAATAATAAATCAGTAAAAAATCAAAAAAATACAAAATCTAATAAAGCTGGTGTAAAAATACAAAATTCGGTTGATGTTGTCATAAATAATTCTGGCGTAGCTGAAACTTCGGGAGTAAGTAATGGTAAGGTAACAGTTAGGGATATACCTGTTATTAAGGAAATAAATGGCAGCTTGGTTAAACAAATGAGAACAACTAAAAAAATAAGTCAAAGAGACTTTGCTAATGCTATAGGTATGAGTCAAAGCTGGGTCAGAGATATTGAGACTAAGGGTAAAGATGCACCTATTCCTGAAAAGTATACTGCTATAATTAAAGAGGTTTTAAGCTTTGATTAAAATTTTGTGTCCGCATTTGTACGCTTTTTGGTCGTTTAAATCACTCATAAAAGTTTCAGAATTATAATAGTGTGTTAATTCTGAATCCCTTATCTCATAAAACTTCATGCTACGGTAACACCAATAATTTTCTGAACAATCCCTCTAAAATACACAGAATTAACATAATAGAATTATAGTAAGTTTTTGCTCAATTTTTGCCAAAATTACAAAATTTTGATATATTGTCAGAGATGTATTTTTTGTAACCTAGATTTTCGCTATCCAAATGAATCCATTCTATATTTCTGGTGCTGTTCCTTCCGAAAAGTTTATTGGACGGAAATCTGAAGTAAACAAAGCATTTGATACAATTGCAAGTCGCACATCTAGAGCGATTCAGGGCGGTAGTGGCATGGGGAAATCTTCACTATTGCAATATATTGCCTCACCCACAACTTGGCGTTCAAGAGGACTAGACTCATCGCAGGCATACATTCTTTTTCTCAATTGTTCAGAAATTGAACCATTCAGTCCCATTAGTTTTTGGGAAACCGTGCTAACTGCATTGAAAGAAAAGGTAGACACTACAGCATTACAGTCAGTGATCTACAATATAATAGACAAAAGAACATACACTATTGGTGAACTACGTAGTTTGTTAACTGAGATTGGTAAAGAAAATAAATTTTTATTACTATTACTAGATAATTTTGACGCTGCCCTACATAGGAATGCTGATTACTTAGAAGCGGATATGCGCTCCTATTTGAGTAATTTTAGGAATTTGGTGACCCACGGAGAAGAGAGAGTCTACATATCAGTAATTGTAACTGCTTTAAAAAATCTCACAGAATTGGGACCAGATATCACACCAGGAACTTCTCCTTGGAACAATCACTATAGTCAGGGCTACCTAACGCCATTTACAGATAAAGAAATGTCGCAATGGTTTCAGCAATTATCAATTCCTTGGCTACTAGATTTACTAGAAGATATTCAAAATTTATCTGGCGCACATCCGTCACTGATTCAAAATGCTGGGTTTCTGCTTTATAGCCTTTCACGAGACGGAGAAACTCAAACGCTAGAAGAATTTGCCAGAGACTTTGAACAAGCAACTAGACAATACTTTGTTGGTGCATGGAAGCATTCAGATGATCATGAAAAAACTTTATTGAAATTTATCGCTCTTTCGCATTTGGAAGGTCGGCTAAATCGAAGGCATCAGTATACTCTTGATGGAGTAGATATTATTCTCAGCCAAAAAGCAAAAAAATTGCGTAACCTAGAAGAGAGGGGGATTTTGTGTCGTCGAACTGATGACAACGAACAAGAAGTCTATGAATTTACTTCATCTATCATGGAGTGGTGGGTAATTCAATACCTGGAAAACAGCGAAAATGAACCAGAAATAACAAACCGAGAAGTAATTTTTCTGAATCTTAATCGCGACCAGGTAAAGCAGATAAGAACCATTGTGAAAAAGATATGGCAGAATAAAGATACAATTAAAGCTGTGTCAGGTTGGCTTGGTGGTTTAGCAGGCGCTTTTGCTAAAGGATTTGGGGGCTAGTTTTATACTTTCATAAGTGATAACTCAACTGATATTTTCCTATGACTCGAATTCTAAGAAATCCTTATATTGTAGGCAATCCCATTAGTAAAAAGGAAAAGTTTTTTGGAAGGGATGACATATTTCGCTTCATTGAGGACAATTTAGTTCAGGGTGCAACTGTTCTTTTCTTGCATGGTCAAAGGCGAATTGGTAAAACATCTATATTGGCTCAGATTCCCAACTTTTTGGATGATTTAAAACAATTTGTTTTTATTTCTCTCTCTCTAGAAGGTCAAAATCAAGGCGATTTAGCTGATATTCTACATCATTTAGCAATAGGAATCGTAGAGTCACCAGAATTATCTGAAAAAAATGTAATAATTCCAACCAAGCTAGACTTAGAAGCTGATTCCCAAGTCTTGATCAATGATTTTTTACCTCAAATTTCCCAATCATTAGGAGGAAAAAAAATAGTTTTACTAATGGATGAGTTTGATGCTGTAGTTGACCGCGAAGAACATACAATTACAAATGAATTTTTCCGTTATCTTCAGTTGATGGTTCGTCAACATGAGGAAACGATCTACCTAATTCCTGTAATAGGACGACAATTAGATTCAGCAAAAACCCTATTTGACTTGTTTCGCCAAGCACCGTTTAAAGAAATTGGCTTACTAGATGAAAGCAATACAAAACGGCTAATTACCAAGACGGCTGAAGGAATTTTAGAATATGAAGCTGACGCAATTAATTTAATTTTTCAGCTTACCAGCGGACAACCATACTGTACTCAATTGTTATGTAGTGTTATATTTGAAAAAGCTAGAGACAAGCAAGATGAAGAAATAGAAAACTGGCAAATAATAACTAAAGAAGATGTTAACCAAAGTATTGATGAAGCAATCACCAAAGGTGAAAACGGATTAGCATGGTTTCGGCTTGGATTACCGCCAGCTGAGAGGGTTGTATTTGCTGCAATTGCCGAAACACAAGAACGTTCACGTCCTGATCACTGGAAACTGTTAGAAGATTTTGGCGTAACTATAACGGATGAACTTTATGAAGCATTAAAAACGCTTCAAAGAGGTAGTTTTATTGAAGAAAAAGAACCTTTAGAATGGTCTCGCGAACAACCTTATTTATATGTAATTATGGTGGAATTAGTGCGCCGTTGGTTCATTAAAAAAAAGCACTTAAGCGAAGAGATACTGGAATTAGAGAAGCTTCATTCAGAAATTTTACCTTTGTACGCAGAAGCGGAAGAATTACGCAATAAAGAAAATCTTCGTGAGGCTATCACTTTGTTTGAGCAAGTCTTACAAACTAACCCTAACCATTTTAACGCTTTATTTAGTATGGCTGCTGCTTGTTTGGAAGATGAACAATATAACCGTTCTGTTGAACTGTATGCTAGAGTTTGTAAAGTAGATAATTTAAGTATTACTTTCCGCGAATCCTTGGTAACATCTCTTTTGGGTTATGGACGGGATCTCTTGCAGCAAGGTAATTTACAGCAAGCAAAAGTACAATTTACTACAGCCTTAGGACTAGAACCAAACAACAAGCGGGTACAGCAACGACTTTTAGAAGTAGAAACTCAACTAGAGAAAGAACAAACCCAAATAAGCATTAAGTTACAACATTTACGCAATCCTTTTTTTGTTGGTGTTCCTGTACCACCAGAAAATTTTGTGGGAAGACGTAGTGAAATTTTAATGGCGTTTGAACAAATATACAGTCGCAGTCATCTATGTATTTGGGGTAGCACAGGTATAGGCAAATCTACCTTTTTACAATATCTAGCTTCTACTCAAGTTTGGACAGAATTCGGCCTTGATCCAAATGAAGCAATTATTGTTTATCTCAATTGTGAGAGCATATTTCCGTTTACATCAGGTGCTTTTTGGAGAGAAATATTAATCCTTCTTAAAGAACAGCCTAGTAATGAAAACCTATTGCAAACCAATATTGAACAAATATTGACTATAGAAAATTTAACAATTAGACATTTTCGTCAAATATTGCGAGAACTAGGAAAAAAAAATCAGTTTTTACTTTTATTGTTAGATAACTACGAAGCAGCTTTATTACCCCATGAATATTACACAGAAACTGATATAGAAAAATTTGTAAGAGAGATTCGTAGTCTCTCTGTTCAGGCTCATGAAAGTCAGTTTTTATCTACAGTTATCACCTCTAACAAACCACTAAATGAAATTGGTCCTAAATTAAATCCTAACACATCACCTTGGTATAACCAGTACCTATTCCAATCTCTTAAACCTTTCAATGATAGAGAAATAAGTGAATTGCTATCCCAAATGCCATTTGACTTAAAACTGCCAACAGAAATCAGAGAGGGGATTAAAGAGATTTGTGGAGGATACCCGGTCTTGTTACAGAATGCCTGTTATGTAATTTACAACATTTGGCGTAGTGGAAAAACTCTAACTGTTGAAACCTTTGTAGAAAATTTTTCTAAAGCTACTGCACACATATTCCAAATTTGGTGGGTATCTTTTAGTCCAATAGAACAAACATTATTAATGTTAATTGTTTTATTTCGGCTAGACGGTCGTCTCAATAAAAATCGTCGCTATGATTTAAGTGACCTTGGTAGAATTTTTACACAAAACGAAAGGGCATTGCAGAATTTAGAGTATAGAGGATTTATCAAAAGAATAGAAAGTTCACTTTCAAACACAATAGACTACCAATTTACATCATCAATGATGGAATGGTGGGTATTAAGAGAAATTGAAAGTGATACAGAAGAAAAAATTTCATCAAGGGAGAAGATTTTTCTTTCATTAATGAGTCGTAAGCAAATGGACAACATACGCACTGCCATTCGATGGTTAGGGAGTAATATACCATTTTAGCTGTTGGATGGTTCAGCAAAATTGCAAAATATTGAAACTTCTTCAACCTAAACATAGTTAAATTTAGCTTCATAGCTGATAAAATGCGATTTTTACAACATAAGTTGCGGAAAAATCTGAACCATCAATATCAATTTTGCCTCCTGTACTTAGCGGAGGCTTTTTTATTTCTAGATACTCCCTACTGTGCGATCGCTAAATCCCCCATTTGTGATAAACATCCAGCTTATTGATAATAATAAAGCTCAAAACCATTGATATTACGTTCCAAAATAATAACCACTCACCCTTATTGAGAATAAAAAGAGGCAATTTTCGACTACTCATTATCTCCCCCTCAAGGAATTATCACCAACACCAAATTGAAAGGCGATCGCTAAATCCCCCACTCGTGATAAACATCCAGCTTATTGAAAATAATAAAGCTCATAACCATTGATATTACGTTAAAAAATAAAAACTACTCACCCTTATTGAGAATAAAAAGGGGCAATTTTCGACTACTCACTAACTCCCCCCGTTGTGATAATTAACTCCCCCCCTTGTGATAATTGATTTTCATGAAACCCTTACCCAATAAAGCTTTAACCCCCTAACCACCAAAATCACCTAAAACTTGCACATTATATAGATATGTCCGAAAAAAAACTACTCAAAACGGGGTTGTATGCTAGTCAGAACATCTATTCCAGCCCTGCGGGGACTACTCACCTAGTTTTGAGTGCGCTGCCATGAAACGTCAATACACCACCAAACGCAATCCTTGTCCTGTCTGTAGCAACCATCACGGTTGCGCTATTCGCCCAGATAATCTAATTGAGTGCCTACGGAGTTTCAGCCAACATGATGCCTCGGCTGGTTATCGCTTTATCAAGCCCCTGCGTAACGATATGGGCGGTTTATTTGTTCTAGATGACCAAAATGCCCAAAACCAGGATAAGCCTCTGTATTTGCCTCAAAAACGGGCTGACAGTAGACAAACAAACAAGGGGTTGAGTATTGAGGAGCGCGATCGCCAAAACCGATTACTTTTAAACTCCACAGTGAGTAGTTTGGGTACTCAACATTTCTCCCATCTCCAAGAACAACGACAGTTGACTACTCAAGAGATTAACTGGCTCAAAGACTTAGGCTGGGTGAGAAGTTGGGAACCTGGAGCTTATTCCCCTGCGGGTGTAACGTCGGCTCTTACGGGTATTTCACCTGAAGGTAAACTATTGGGGAGAGAAGGAATAGCGATCGCAGCCCTTGACCCCAATTTTCAAATCACCGGCTTTCAAATTGCCACCCTGCGAACACAACCCAAATACATTTGGTTGAGTAGTGCCTACCAGGGAGGAAGCGGACCCCAATTACCAAATGGCGAACTACCTCTGTTTTGCTGGAAACATCCAAACGCCAAAAAGGTAAAAGTAGTAATTCTCTGCGAAGGCGCACTCAAATCTCTACTCACCGCCATGTCTTTGTGGCGTTCTGGGCAAACTGATATTGCAGTGATTGGTACAGCATCTGCCGCACGCTATGGTCAACAAACCCTCAAAGATTACCTCAAGCAATTGCGTCCCCAAGAAATTCGGCTGATGCCTGATGCTGGTGCGATACTCAATCCCCACATTGCCAAAGCCAACGAAGATACTCTGCAACAGTGCCGTAAATTGAGATATTCTCTATCTGTGGGTGACTGGGGACAACTCGAAACCAAAGAGCAATTAGACATTGACGAATTACTGGCAGTAGGTCGGCAAGATGAGATTAAACTAATTAGCACTGCTGCTTACCTGAATCGCCATCATATCCATCAGCAAATCAGAAAACTACTCAAACAAGGTTCATTCCAGTTGGTGCAGGATAAGTTGATTACGCTAAAACCCGCTACCAACTCTACAGACAACATAGGTTTAATTCACCAATATGCAAAAGGCGTTGAATACTGCCGTAAAGGTGGATATCAGGTGGTGGTGAGTTGGCATAATGAAGCGATGCTTTCTCTTGAAAACGCTCCGCAAACGGTCAGCGCAACCATAACACCAGAAGAGTTTTTTGCTGGTTGTTCAGAACAAGTACAAGAGTCCCTAGCTCAAATAGACCGAGAATGGGGAATGCTCTACAAGCTGAAGCTATGGTTTGGGCGGATGGTGGAGCGTTATCGTCCCAAGAAAGGTTTTGGTCAACAAAATTCGGGAGTATCCGGTGGGTTAAATGCTGATCATAATGATTTGGGTGAGAGAACCACAAATAGGGGAACAGAGAATAGGGAAGACGGAAAAACAGAACTTTCCACAGATGGGGAAGTTATCAAGAATCAACCAGACTTAATACCACAAGAGGAAAGACAGCTACTTTCTCATGAGGGAGTTATCAAAAATCAATCGAACCCAATATCACAACCTGATAATAAACAACTGCTTTCGGAAGATAGGCAAAATTTATCCTCACCCATTGCACCGTGCAAGGTGATTGAGTACAAACCTGGGAAGTTCCCCAAATATGGCAATTTACAACAGCCACCAAAAATTATCTTCAAAAAAGGCCAGCGTTTGCAAGTGTACACTGAAGCTATTGCAGCAGGTTGGAAACACATTTTAGATAAAAGTCCCACTGGTACATTTAAAAGCCATGATGCAGGAACAGCTTTACCAAAAGCATTGGGAGTAGAAAAGTTATGGTACTTTACCAGTCATGCTCGCAATGTCAGTACAGAAACAATTGAGCGCAATTATGAATATCTGGATGTACGTAATTCAGGTATGGTTTGGGATACTACCCCAAATGGCAAACCCTATTTAAGATGGCCTAAGCAGGGAGAAACACCAGATACAAAAGGTAATTGTCATCGCAGTCAAATTTTTAATGTTTTACGCAGCAAGAATTTAGACTCTATTGAAGGTGCAGAAAATCCTATTTGCGCTACTTGTCACTTACTAGAAGCTTGTCGTGGTGTTACTGGAGCAGGTTTTGGACATCGGTATCTAAGAAAAGAGACTTTCAAGAGCGATCGCATTCGTTCCCATCCCGATAGCGCACCCAAACCAGAAGATTTCGACTGGTCAACTAGCGGTATTTTCTGGGATGAAGTTATGCAAACAGTACAACCAATTAATACTATCACTGCCAATTTACGCGACATTGACCGAGTAATGGCAGAGTTAATGACTAATTCTCCTGAAATCAGTCTGCAATTACAACCAATGTGGGCAGTTTTAAGGCAATGTATCACAGGAGATATTCAACAACCTTACTACGGTTGGAATGATGCTGATGTCCGAAGAATGTTGGGTAAACCACCAGAAAACTTAGATGAAATTATCACAAAAGCGATAGAAGTTTTACAACCAGATTTATTACCAATCTTTAACTCCACCAGTAAGTATGGAATAGATTTAAGTGATTTACCAAAGAAGATGCGAAAACAGTTTGGTAATCCCATCTCTGAATTAGTGGAGAAAATTCAAGTAGAGATAATAGTTAACTGGTTTATACCGTTTTTACAAGTTTGGGGTAAACAGATTCCTGGTACAATTCGCATTGAATATGGAAAGCTAAGTATTACAACTCGTAACTCACGTCATAGTGCGATTAGTCAATCAACAAAATGGAATGTTTACTTAGACGCTACCACCAAACCTGAGTACATAGCTTGGTGGTTTGATATTAACCCACAAGAAATTTTAACTGTAGAGCAAGAAATAACTAAAACCAACAATTTACAAATTATCCAAATCACCGGATTAGGACAAGTTTCTAAAAATCGTTCTTCCTACTGTCAAGAAAGAGTCAGCGCACTGCGACAAGAATTATTGTCTCGTCATAGTGATATCAAATTTATTGACTTTGTGAAATGCTGTGAAACTGAAGATGGTGGTTGGTTTAGAGACAGTCGCGGTTCTAACGATTTCCAGGAAATTACAGCCTTAGCGACTTTTGGAATTCCCTATCAAAATATTGGTCATTTAGAAACATTATATCTAACTTTAAAATCCAGTCATAACAAAAGTGAGTATCAGTTAGATAATTTGGAAATAAATACTAACAGTAGTAATAACTCGTTAGATCACTCAGAAATAAATCAAGAGTTACAAAAGTTTATTAACTGGGTTACACAATCTGAAATTATCCAAGCTATCGGCAGATTAAGAGTAAATAATCGCCCAGAATCAGAACTTCATTTTTACTTCTGTGCTGATTACGATTTAAGCTTTTTAGAATATGAATTCAAATGTGTACAAGCAGCAGAAATTACGATTGAAGCTGGTTGTAAGGATGAGAAATCTTGGTGGAAAATTGAAACCGCAGTTAAAGAACTTTGGTTGCAGGGACAAAAGATTACTCAACCAGTTGTAGCCGCAGTTTCTGGTATTAGTCAGGGTTATATTTCTAAGTTAGCAACTGAGTTTGGAGGAGGTTGGAAACAATGGTTAAAAATATTCCTTTCTCTATTAAATAGTAATAATAGTAAAAGGAATAATTTGGATGATATAAGTGATTTTTTAAAAGAGGAATTGGAAATGACAGATATAGATTTTAGTCTGCAAGATTTGGAGACGAAATCTCATCAGGAAATAGTTAAAAAAGTATTTGCGATAGATAAACATTTAGATGATGTTGATTGGCAGTATTTTTTAGATGAAATGCCAATTAAATCGCAGTCTAAAATTATCGCTGCTTTACTTTCAATCTTGCCTAAATGTTGGTTTCAGGAATTGATACAAGTTGATTATTCGTTTTCTGGTTAGCATCCGAAATCTGTAAGTTTATTTTTATCGTAAGCATTCAACCGTCAGCCAATCGCTACGCCATTTACTGATTGCTGATAGCTAAATACTTGCATATAATTGAACCGCAAATAATGACCGCGCGTATCGCTCAAGCGTTTACACATCTGCCGTAGGCATAAGCTCTGCTTTTCTTGTATGCCGCAGGCTTTACACGCGGCTTGATACAATCTTTTGCCCATTGTTGTAAGCCTACTGTTATGCATAGGGCTATAGTAAACTAAGGCGAGAGAATTCCAGAGAGTTTTTGGTGTGGCTACGTTTATTTTTTCAAAATTGGGATGCTCCCGTTCTCTGTTTCCTAACCCAACAGATATAATAACTATATCTCTAACGAGTAGTGAAACTCATAAATAGAAATGATATCAGTCATTTTTTTAATTAAACGTCAACAGTTAAATATTTATAGGAATTCAGTTTGATTCCTGATAGTGTTCACGTTCGTGGAGTGTGGTGTAAGCCATAATTTTCGTGAAGACAGGAAACAAGGAATAGGGAACAGGAAAGAAGGAATCAAGATGTACCTAGTTTCGCCAAAATTAAATAGGAGTCCTATATGTTAAATTACAATACATTACATTGTTTACCTTCTTCAGCAGAATTACCAGATTCAGACGATACCCCAGTGGATAACGAACTACAAATTTTAATTCCCAACTTATTATTAGCCATCCTAGTCAATATTTGGCAAAAGCGAGATGACTGGTTTTTTGGTATTAATATGGGAGTTTATTATGCAGGAAGTAAACCTGCTATAGTCCCAGATGCGTTTTTAAGTTTGGGAGTAGAACGCTTTGTTGGTGAAAATGGACGTTCTAGTTATGTACTTTGGGAAGAAGATGGTATTCCCCCAATTTTAGCCTTAGAAATTGTTTCTCAAACTTACAATTACGAATATGAGCAAAAGAAATTAGACTATGCAGAATTAGGCATTTTATATTATGTCATTTATGCCCCTACACGCCTACGTCGGAAACGTCAACGTTTAGAAGTTTACCGCTTAGTCAATGGTGAATATGTTCTCCAACCAGGGGATAAAATTTGGATGCCAGAAGTAGGTTTAGGTATTGGTAGGGAACAGGGAACTTATCAAGGTAGAACTAGGGAATGGTTATATTGGTATGACGAAAATGGTAACAGATATTCTACCCAAGAGGAAGAATTGCAAGCTCTTTTAGCTAGGTTACAAGCAAGGGGAATTGACCCAAATACATTGTAAATTTTTGAACTTCTTTATTAATCAATGTTTTGGATTTATTGATTAAGTCCTAAATTCTTTTAATCTCCTAACTCTTGTTCCTTTTTAAGTAATTGATTACTTTGATTATACTCCATTAACGCTATCAGTTTAAATTTTTCTATTTCCGCCTCTGTTAATTGATTTGTAGTAACTTGAAACTGGGAATAATTTGTTTTTCTCACAGCATTTAAAGCAACTTCGGCTTCAGAATACAAATGTTGCTTTCTTTTCAAGATTAAAATTTGCTCCTCTGTCGCTGTAATTTGTAGTGAAGCAGTAAATTCATCTGATTGATAAACTCTAATCTTTCCATCTTCACTATCTTCTACCAAACTTCCTTCGCTCATTAACCTTGCTATCATCAAAGGAATGACGTACAACATAATGTCTTCCTCATATATTTCTGTTTGGTTTTCTTCCTGTTCATCCACCAAAACTATAATTGAATCATTATTAATTTGATCGAGATTGTTTTTCTCCTTTTCTATTGTACTCACAGTTAAATCATCTGCTAATATAACTGGTAATTCAGGAATAAACTCTGGATTTTCTACCTGAATCTCCTCTGGTTCAAATGCTATTACAACAGATTCTTCCATAGTCCTTCCAGAATTGAGACTAGCAATAATAGATGCCAGTGTTTTAATAGCATCACTTTGTTCTTCGACGCTTACAGTTTCTGTGGCTGGAATTGATTCTAATTCATTGTAATCAACATATTCGAGAAGTTGGCTGAACATATAAGCAGCTTTAGCAGGGGAAATATCGGGTGATATTTTGGTTGATTCTTCAGTGAGTATAGTTAAAGGATTAGTTGTCATAAATTTATGCCAATGAATTGAATAAAGACTAAGTTAATTAAATATTAAACTTGAAGATACTGATTTTTGACTGATGCCAAAGATTGATTGATGTTATTGTTGATTTCCTCAAATACATCAATAACTTCAGCAGATATTCGACTCTGATTAATTTGTCCTAATTTAATATCGAGTAAAACAGTTCCATCTTTTTTTATAATCGTTAAATCTTTGTGAGAGTTATTGATTGAAATCAAGTATTCTTTACCTTGTACTATAACGTCTCCATTATCTTGAGGAATGCCAAATACATCCCCCATTCGTTGAGCAATTTGGGTAAGACGATTGATAGAATGTAGTTCTTGAAAATCATTATTCATTGCTAAGACCGCTTTTTTTGTTAATTCTGCACCTGATTTAAATTCACTACCAACCTCTGCAATTCGCTGAATATATTCTGCTGACTTACCTAACTTTTGTGCAGTCAAATACCAGGTTCTTAATTTTTCTAATGTTGTTTTTTGATCCTGAATAGTTTTATCAGCAACTACCTCCTTTTGAACAATGTTGGATGAGGAAAAGGGTGTAGAGTTAGGCAACTTTATCCCATGAGATGACATCACAGATGATGGCTGTGTAGATACTGAAGAAGATACTGCTGAAGCTGTTGGTGTAATAGATTCTGGTTGTTGATTGGTAAGCGTAGTATCTTGTTCTAGCTTGACTGCGCGTGTGTACCCATCATTGACAGCTTCTAGCTTGTATCCCTGTGTTTCTAAATATTGTTTTACCAGTTGGTCAGTACCAGCAGCATTACCCACTACAAAAGAACTTTTGGAAGCGATCGCCTGATCAATCAGTGGTACATAATGTTTATTGAAAGTTTCCAGAATTTGTTTTTGAGTAACACCCCTCCAAGGACCAGAACCTGAAACCATAATTGTGTCATTGGCTGAGTACACTCCCGTATTTGCCCTTTCCCCCCAAGCTTGTTGATAATTACGGGTGCTAGAGGGTGTTTCAGGTGGTGCAGATGACATACCAATGAATTGAGTAGCTACTTCAGCCATTGCCACATCCTTTTGCATATGCGTTGCTACAGCAGCATTTAGGGGTTGAAGATTAGTAAGTGGGTTGGAACTTTTGGGGGAACTAATAATTTCTTGGACAGAATCTTGAGGTTGAGGTGTGGATAAATTAATAGTTTTTGGTACAGATTCCTTTGCTGGTAACTCTGAGGATACTTGGGTAATAGTCTGAGAATTTTCCAACACCCTAGAATATCCCTCAATCAAAGCGCGGATAAACGGAGATTCTTTACCCTTGCCTTCCCAGTAGTTATCTCTGGCAGAGGTGACATAGTGAGTACAGTTTTCCAGCCATTCCACTCCTCCCCTTTGGGTGATAGCTGCAAACAACTTGGGGTGTTGTTCTAATTTAGCTTGAATGATTTCTGCCATGAACTGTATTCGTGGTTCTCCCAAAGGTACTGTTGTTTTGTAGTGTTGGTAAGCTTGTTCAGCAGAGACAAAAGGCACTCCAGCAGGTTTATCTTGGGCATAAGTTTCTGGTCCATATTTACCGGCGGGTACTGCGGCGTTATCACGGAAAGATACAGGATATTCTCCTTGGATTTTGCCTAATTCCTTGGCTTTAACAGTAGGATTAGTCATAGCCGCACCTAGAGGGTCAGAACTTCTCGAACCGATATTCACCGGAGAAGTAATAACAGATGCCAGGGGTATGGCTGTAGATAAAGGTGGTGGTATAGGAGGTGTAACTAATGACTGTTCAAGTTTTGCACTGGGGAAAGGCACAATTTTTCCGTTGACATAATCTCCCAGCGGTTCTGTATGCAGTCCCCACACTTCGGGTTTATCCCTAAAAGTGGCCAATTCTCGACTGCTGTGTTTTTCCATTGCTGACCACTGTTGCTGATATGCTGGATCTGCAATCATTTCTGGGGTGATGCGGTATTGTTTACTTACGCGAAAGGCAACTTGTTGAGAACTGGATATGGCGATCGCAATATCCCCCTCTTTAAAACCATAAGCTTTGTACGGTTCATAAGTCCTTGTTGTATGACATCTACCATATCCGCGCAAAGCTTCAATAGTAGTGCTAACGGGTAAAGAATTGGGTTCACCGTGCATTTTCAGAGGAAACACCATTTGCACAGGTTTACCCGAAATCACAACATCCTTCTCTTCAGGTTTGGAGACAATGGTGCTATTAGCAGGTAATACCTCAGCTACTGCGGAAATAGTTTGCAAATTTTCAGTAACTACAATTGTTTGCTGCGGTGGATTGTTATTTAATAAATTGGGTGTAACTATAACAGGTATTGTAGTTGTAGCTAATTCCTGAACTTTATCGAGTTTTTCCCCTATTATATGTGGTCTATTGGGAAGGGAATTAAGATATTCATTGTAAGCACTATTTTTTCCGTCAGCACTTAATGGTTCTCCAAACTTTGCCTTTAAAGCATCAAAATCATCAGATGGAATTGTACTACTAACCAAGTAAATTACAGAAAGACCTTTTTTCGTTTCTAGTGGTACATCTTGTGGTGATAAAACATTAAATTCAATATTTTTAGATTTAAACCAATTCTGAACTAATTCTGTTTTATGGTTGTCCACTGCTATTCCTATTAATCCCAGTACCTTATCTTCCTGACTAGTAAACAATATTGTCGGACGTTCTTTTATCTTTTCCAGCAATAACCAACTTTTTTCAACCATCACCTCTTGCTTTGTTACCGTATTTGATTGGGAATTATCTTGAAACGCTTGAGATTCCTTTGTCCAAATTTGAGGATATTGTACTGTATTGGGTTCAATATTAATAAAGGTGTGAGAAAAATTGCTTTGTAACGTACAATTTACAGACCCTTGTTGACCATGTTTAAGCACTCCCAGATTTTGCAGTGCTTCCTTATCTTTTTTATAGTGAAGAACTCCTAATAATTCTCCATTTAGAAAAACAGCATCCCTATTTTTACTGGTTGGTACTTCTAAACTAACGCTTTTATATTCTTCTTCAGGAAAAACTTGTCCTTTAAAATCATAAACATTAATCTTATTAATTTTCAACAAATTCCCATGAGGTGATTCAGCAATAATAAAACCACCTTCATGTTGACTATCACCAATAGACTTTAATTTAAGTTCTAGCGGATTACCATTAGCTAAATAATTTATTTTTCTTAATTCTTGAATTGAATCATTATCCAATTCTCCTAATATTTGACCAGCCAATTTAATTTTAGCTGTGTCAATAGGAACTGCTACATTACCAATAGCGAGTGTGACTGGTTCACCATTAAAAGTTTTACCTGCATGAGAAAATTTACTAATTTCTCTGATAGTAATGTTGATTGGTGGTTGTGATGGTAAATTAATAGTTGCCGTAGCTGTATAAGATTCACCTGGTTTAATATATGCTTGTGCCTGAGTACCAATTGCTAATTGGCCTGTTCTTTGTTCCAAAACAGCAAATTCTTTGTATTTTTCGTCATTGTCTTTGACAAATACCAATCTAGAATTATGTCTTTCATGTCCTGGAGGATAGCGACTGGCTTGTATTTCTATCGAATATTTTTCTTGCGGATTCCATTCCCTACCAACAAAATTATCTCCTTCCTTACCAATTCCTAATACCTTGAGTTGTGAAAATTGTAATTCATCTAATCGGTTAACTATTTCCTTGCCAAAGGTTGCAAATACAAAGTTAGAAACTTTCTTACGAGAGTTTAAACTTGAATTATCTCCTTGTTCTAATTCATCTTGTCGAGAAGCTGATATATTCCATGTTGCGGCGGCGGCTGGTAATTTTTGGTCTTCAGGAATTAAACTATAGAAATTTTCAGCAACAGCATAAGCTTCTTGAAACAATAATTTGATTTGACTTTCTCTCAGTTCAGGTTTCAGTTCAACTAATGTTGCTCCCTGAGTTATCATTCCTGGTTTAAGTTTATAGTCAATTACAGATTGTTGACTAACTGTTCCCAGTTTGCAATATTTAGGTTCTCCATTTTCCGTTTCTCCATCAATTTGCGCTATTGCTAACAAAGTATGGGGACGTTGCAAAGACCGATATTTTTCTGGAATTTCTTCTAAACGGATGTTGAGTGTTGAACCTTTCCAAATTCCTGGATGTTCGTAGCGAGTGAGATTAGTGATGGTAATTTCTGTACCATTGCTTGTTTTGACAACAGCATAAGGTCCTTGTTCAGTTTCTCGACGTTTATTCAATCTGGTAGCTACATTGAATTTATCATCAAATTCTTGTTTGGCTAATATAGCCTGAAATTTTTGTTGAGGAGTAAATTCTACACCTTTAAATAAATCTTGAAATTGGATAATAGGACGTGATTCTAAATGAGATGATTCAAAGTATTTATTAACTTGGTTAATTAGTAACTCTACTGGTGAATAGCCAGTAGTAGTAATACCTTCATTTAAGTAAGCAGATGAAGATTTTTTATCTTTAATATAATTAACATCTCGATAAAGATAGCGTTTGTTTTCAGCTATTACCTCCATATCAGGTTTTTTGGCACTTTTAAATAAATCCACCGCAATTTGATTTTGGAAACAAGCTGCTTCAATCATTTGTCGGTAAATATTGCGATTAATTGCCATTGCTTGTTCTATCACTTGAGAATTTCTATCTTGAACAGATGCAAGTTTGAGAAATTCCTGCATCTGTTCTCTGTATTCTTCCCTTATGGCTTGAGGATGGTTTTGATTATTTTCTAAATTGACTAATTTTTGATAATGACTACCAACTTGGTCTAAATATTCGGTTTGTTGTTGAGAATTTCCATAAGTTATTAAAGTTTCAATTTCTGACTCTAAAGCCTCCAGTGCTGTCACATGATTATTGATAATACCAACGCTGATACCATCACTCATGTGAATAGCGATTTCTTCAAACTCAGGTTGTGTACCATCTTCTCTGTAAAAAGATTGCTTTTTCAGTTTCACTGTGGGAACATAAGCATTTTCAGGCAAGTTTCTGTATTCAGCTTCGGCGGTAAAATTAGGATATTTACTGGCTAATTCCACACCAATACAGTCACCATCAAAGTCTCGACCTTGACGTTCTGATTCTGTTTCTATGGGGTCTAATTCTTCAGTTTCAATATCAGCGTAGTTTTTTGGTTTAGTACCCTGCTGGTGTGCGCTCAGGGCTGGTATTACATCACCTACCCGACTGGAAGTTTGGTTATTTCCGTCTACAGAAAATGCACTTCTAGGTTCACTGTCAAGAGCATTTTTTGAAGACTTTTCTGAAGCGATTGCGCTCCGTGCAATTCCTGCGGGGCGCTTCGCTATCGCTTGATTAGCCTCGTTGGTATTTGTATTAACTAATGCTATTTCGTCCTCTGGTGACAATGCTGCCATCATTGTTTTCACAGTAGTTTCTGGCATTTCAACCTGTTTTTTACCCCGACAGGAATGTATTGCAGGTAAGTCCCTTTCAGGGTTATAAGATACGCCTCGTTTTTTCTGAAGCCCTGGAAAGCTATATGCTGAACCTAATTTATAGCCACCAATTTTGACACCATTCATTTCAAAAGCGATCGCTTCTTTAAACAACCCCACAGCATTAAACTGAGGATGAACCACAACACCTTGTTGCTGAAGCCTCTGTATCAATTGGGTAACAGTTGGTTGGTCTTTCGTAGCTGCATCAATGATGTCTGCTAACAGTTGGGTAATAGGAGGTTGATTGGAAGAGTGGTGTTTCTGTTTTTGGGTTTGAGAATGGCGGTTACTAACAGTTGTTTCCACTCCATTCTCCTCTTGAACTCTTTGCGCTACTCTGTCACTGCTACAGGATACAGCCTCCAAACCATAGTCTTTTTCCAATTGTCTTAATATCACCTCACTGCGGCGATAATCCCAGGAATCTGGTACGACTGAGCCATTCATGCGAATACGAGATGCAATGATATGAATGTGTTCGTGGTTGGTGTCATGGTGACGGGCAACAACGTATTGGCTTTGATTTAATTCATCTCCCAAAAATTTCATGGACTTGAGCCAATGCTGGGCAATTTCTGTGTATTGTTCATCCTCCAAATGTTCATGGTATTCCCCTTTGTCATGGGATACATCGCGGTGAGGAATAGAAAGAATGACATGAGCGCAAGCACGTTGGAGATTGGGGCGAAATCTTCTGGCCGCACCAAACTCTCTGGTTAGTTGTACGGGTGTAGTTCCACCCATATTGCTGTCAATCATGGTAGCTTTTTCCTTCCCCAGCACATATTCTAGGGTGGAGCGAAAGCTTTGATTTTTAAATTGCTTACCAATCAAGGGAACTCCTTTCAGCGATGTCTACGATGGGTTATTTAGGGTGGTGCTGAATACTATTGGAGATTTGGGAAAATATGGTGAATTTTAGAGCGATCGCGTTCGCGGAGCGTCCCGGAGGGAACTAGCGCTGCTGCAAGCAGTTCGCCTACTTTTAGAAGCTGTTCCGAGTCCACGTGCGATTGCCTCCGGTGCTGAAAGCGGGCATTCCGCCATAGTTTCCTCTACGTGTGTTCTGGCCAATCACTAATTCAACAATTAAATAACTTCTTCGTGTTCATCAACTGTCACCCCACACTCCAGCAGTTGCATTTGTGTTTCCTTGACGGATGTACGCAGGGATTCTACTAAATTTTGTAGCTGCTCAGGATCAATATTTACAGCTTGTCCTGCTTTCGATGCGTTAGTTGCTGCTGTAGCTATTTGGTGAAGATTTACCCCAATAGCATTTAGTTCTGCGTACAATTTCCAGTTTAACTCAAGGGGAGGGGGTAATTCCACAACACACCGTCGTAGTGCAGCACGGCGAATAAATTCTGTAATACTGACTCTGGCTTCATTTGCTTTTTGTTTAAGTTCTTCTAACACTAATAATTTTCTAGACAATCCCTCCAAAATACACAGAATTAACATACTACCTCACATCTTGTAGCAACAAAAAAATGATGCAATTTAATCACACAGTATAATCTTAAAACTCTTGATCTATAGTTCCAAATCCATAAAAATAAGGTAGCCTTATTGCACGTTTTTTTAGTTTACCTGGGATTATACTGACAGGTACGAGATGTGAGTTACCCAACGACTATATGCGCTCTTGACAATTTGATATCGTAAGTGATTTAATGAACTTTGTAATAAGTCCTAATTATAACAAACATGAATAGGAGCTAAACATGGTTATTCTTTTATTAATTCCTTTTGCAGTGGTATATTGTGTTTTACAATATCAACACAACCAAAAATTAGAGAGGATTGAAGAAGACAAGCTGAAAAGTCAACAGCAAGAAAACTTTATCGCCAACTGTAAGAATGGGATAGCAGTCTTTTTAAATGCGCTTCAATTTGTTATATTCAGCAATTCACGCGACTAATTAGAACAGGTTTCATCTTGATTTTATAGCCGTATTAACTTGAATGAGGTACAGTCATAATCCCCCTTCGCGGAGTATCTTCTTGTATTTCATTCAACCAATAACCGCTATGTCTGTAAAATCAAATCATATAAGCCGTTATCAGTATAGATAATGAATAATTACAAAGTATTTCCTTCAAACAAACTATTTAGTGTAGAAGCTAAATACGTTTGCACGGCTCTCTTAATTATATTTGGAATTTTACTGTTTGGGGTAACAACTCGTATTCAATACTCTTGTTACCCAATGGTTTCTGGAGGAACTTTGCCCCAATTTTGTAATAGCGACGCAGTGAAAAAAGAAATAATAGAAGACCCTCGAACTCACGATATTACTGTGCGTAAAATTGCAGCAAACCCTAATGAGAGCAGCGATACTTTAGGTCGAGTTTATAGGAGTTCAAATCAACCTGTAGAAAATAACTCCCAGTTCCGTATTTACTTACTAGCTAGTAATCCTAAAACCCCAGAAAGTGTACTACTTGATTTGGCAGAATCAGAAGATTTAGAGGTTTTAAACCGCTTATTTTCTAATCCGAATGCTATAAAAAACTCTCAGGTTATGCAGAAATTGTGTAGTAATGCGCTAGTTACGCAGAAGTCAAAAACAACTTGCATTTCTCCACTTCCTCAATCTTGTTTTAATAAACATGGTCGGAATCTTATGGTTGGAGTTGGATTTGGTTTGTTGGCACTGATTGCAGCCCCAGTATTATTGCCAGGATCACTAGTATTAGGAGGAGTAGTGGCTTCTTCTACAGTAGGTTTACTTGGAGGAGCAACTGTTGCTGTTACTTCAACAGGTTTATTAGAATTTATTACAAAGTGTTAGATGAACATTGTAAATTCTATAAACAAAATTTTGTCATAATTTTATTACTTTACGAATTTGGTCAATATGAAAGATGACGCTAAAAGTTACAAGAATGAAGTTAAGAACTCTGCATTGGATAATCAAGTTTCAAGTTCTAGTGATTTAACATCTGACTTAGCCTCTAAAAAACACTTTATATATCTGTTGAATAACATAGGTAAATTACCAATTATAAAGTTTGCAATAATTCTTGTCGCTGTGATTTGTCTTGTATTTATTATAGGCAAATTGATTAATCAATATGACTTAACAAGTGTATGTTTAGGCTGGAATTGTAATATTATACAAAATTCCCATAATTGTTCTACAAAACATCTGTTAAGTTTGAGTACGGCAGTTGCTTTGGCGTTATTTTCAGGTATTGGTGTTACCTTATTACCCGCTGTTGGAGCATTGATAGCTCCATCTATAGCAGGGATACTTACAGGAGCAGGTGTTTTTGCAGGCTCAACTCTTCTGTTAAATTTCCTTATCTCGTGCTAGATGTCAAAAATTGATTAATTACTATGTGCATAATTGAGTTAAAGAACGTAAACTATACGAGACCAGGTGGACAATCTCCGTTATTGAAGGAAGTTGAACTTATCGTCAACAAAGGAGAGTTTGTAGTTTTAAGAGGACCTAATGCTAGAGGAAAATCAACTCTTGTTGAGATAATTTTAGGCATCAGAGAACCTGATAATGCTGATGCACAAGTAAGACTTTTGGGCTATTCACCAGATGAACTACAAGCTAAGTTCGGTACTGGGGTAGTCTTTCAGAAAGAACTAGAGCTGCCATCTTGGACTCAAGTTGGTAAATTTATAGATTTAATTGAAAGTCATTACCCTAATTCAGAAGGAAAAGTCCTTCCTATTCTTAAGGAGATTGATATTTTCGATCTCGAATTTACACGGAAAAGAACTAATAATGAGTCTCGCTCACCATTTGCTGGGTCACAAGACCGCGTTTTGAGCCTCGCTCTAGCACTAGCTGGTTCACCTAATCTTTTAATCCTAGATGAACCTATCCCTAGTAGCTTAACTCAGGCTAACAAAAAAAAATGTTGGCAATATGTAAAGACATTTTGGGAACAAGGGGGAACTGTATTACTTGTCTATCCAATAGATGAGGGCGAGATGATAAACGATAACATTAGAGAGGAACTTACCAATAACGGTATTCAGCCATCGAAGATATTTACTTTCAAGAGAATTAATGATGAAGATCCTAATTCACCAAGAACTGTCATTCTAGACGAAGGTGATCTAATGGGTATAGAAAATAACGCTGTATCTAGCGTTGATAGTTTTCACAATTCTCACCAAATAGAAGCCAGCGTTCAGAATATAGGATTATTTCATTGGATTATGTTGGCATTAAAGTATGCCCGTATTAATGCAGAAAAATTATTATCTCAACCAACAAGACCTGGATTAAACTTTTTGGTTGGCATCCTTTTCGTTATTATTTTTTCGTTTTCTTTTAGTGTATTACGCAAAGGTGAACCCGCAATCATTCAGTATAGTGACTCTTGGCTTCTAGTTAACATTTGCACCTTTTATCTAGCTGTGGTTTCAACAACTAGTATTGGAACTAATGTTGCTTTAGGACGCAAGGAAGCACAATGGACGAAATTTAGACAGACTCTTCCTGTGCCTCCGTTGATTTACTTGTTTGGAGAATTAATACCGTATTGCTTAATTTGGTCTTTGCTTGCGGTTTTACTAGTTATTACTTCCTTTGTGTATTTGCATCTGCCTTTTTTATCTGTTTTGACTATATCAGCGTGGCTTATAGCGGGATTGCCTTTATTTCTTTTTTTAGGTTTATCAATTGGCTATAGACTGCCACTTGATGCTGTTGATCTATGTGCTTTAGGGCTACCCCTGCTATTTGCAATACCACTTATAATCGAGGCTTTTCTAAAGCTGGTGAGAATTGTAATGCCTGAAATTCCTGAAATATTAGTAAGACTGTCTATTTTAGCAGATTTTACTACAGCATACTCTCCTCTATATCATTGGGTTCAGCTTGCTTTAGGATCTGTACACTCAAATGAGTACGACCAGCATTTGTGGATTCACTTAACATGGTTAGTTTGGGCTACTGGTGTGAGTGTTCTGCTGGCAGTTAAATCTTATCGCCATTCATCTAAATTGGTTATGGCTTCTACTGATCAAAGGAAGGAGGTATAAATAAAAGAAAGTATGTATTCAGAGCTTGTGTGTAAAAGTAGTTTTTGGAGTAGGTATTGTATATTCATTATCTAACTTAAAAAATAAAAAATAGGTATTAGGGAACTACTTCCCCAATACCCAGTTTTGAAGTAATCAAAAACCCTAATAGTAATCTTAAAACAGAGTTAGTTGCACACCTGCTACTTTCTTTAGACTTTAGACTGCTAGGAAAATCATGAATTTTGCTAATTGTGCTAGATGTAGGAGGTTGGAAATTAATAGGTTTGATAGTCGTGAGAACTTGAGAAATATCACTAATCCATTCGATATCTTCCGTGCTGCGACTAAACAACTTATCTACTATTCCTGGGTGAATATGGCATTCTTGAATACACCTTTCATCATTTAGCCAGAAATCATCATCACTGTCTTCACCATTTTCATCATTAGAAGATAATTCTGATGTATCCAAAGCAGCTTCATCTTCTTGTAACATAGCATCAATTTCCAGCAATCGTTTGGAGACATCATTAATCCTCTCTGAATGTGGAAAAGATTGTCCTACAAGAGATTCTAATCTTGCTTTTTCAACCTTTGCATTTTCCAATTCTTCCTGCAATCTTGGTAGATATTCCGGTAATGAATCTATCATAGTATCAAGACTGATTAAAGGATGAGAACGTTGAAACTCAATACTTCCTTTTTTGTTGTCAATAACCCAGGGGAAATAATACTCATTTCCACAACATTTGATGTAAACGCCTAACTTATTATTACCAGGACGATAATAACAGTAAACCAAAAAGTTTTTCCCAAAGAGCGATTTTTACGGAGTGCTAACGCTATTGCTACAGACGAAGCAGGCATCAACAACAAAATACGATAGACATTTATGTGATATAAAATACTAAACACATAAGAAATAGTTATAGTAATTTGCACTGGGTCAAAATATGAAATGATGAACGTAGTGTGTAGCATATTGGTTGAAAAAATTGACTGTTTCATCTCTAACAAAAGCCACGCAGGGCGAGTCTACAGAAGAACTCGTTTTAACCGACTCAGAAACCCTTGATGATGTTATTCAGTGTTTAGTAGAAAATTTTTCGATTGAAACGCAAGGAGCCTGTGACCAACAAACTTTATTCGAGATTCTGGTTAAAGCAGCCAGCAGTGGAGACAGTATTGAAAACACAGCTAAATTGTTAAAAAATATTCCGACAGCTAATGATATTAGATATCATCTCAATAAAATTAACAATTTTGAGGAATTAGAAGCGCAAATAAATCAAGCATTAAAAAGTCGAATTCCTTTAGGATTAAAAAAGGGGTGTTTAAAAATAGCGATTGATTTAAATTTAATTTGTTATTATGGTAAACCAACACCGTCAGAATTACCCTACATATATCGAAGTGAAGCTAAATCTGGTACTAATTCATTTTACGCCTATGCCACTTTATACGTTATTAGTAATAATAAGCGTGTAACTCTGGCAATAAGAGGTGTTCGCCAATTAGATACTAGTGTGGCTTTAATTACTTATTTATTAGCAGAACTTGAACCCCTCAAAATAAATGTAAAAAAACTCTACTTGGATAGAGGATTTTTTAATACTCCTGTAATTAGATGGTTACAGGCATTAGATATCCCCTTTCTTATGCCTGCTATCAAGACTGGAAAAAAAGGAGGAATCAAACAATTTCTCAAGGGTAAAAAAAGTTATAAAACTACCTATACCATTACAAGAGACAAAGATGATTTCGTCACATTTGATTTATGGATTGTCTGTAAATATAGAAAGGGAAAGCATAAAAAGCATGGAGTTCAATACTTTGTTTATGTTGCTTATAAGGTCAAAACAAATTTAAATTATATCTATCAAGATTATCGAAAAAGATTTGGCATTGAAACTAGTTATCGTCTGAAAAATATTTGTCGAATTAAGACGAATAACAAAAATCCAGTTTTGAGATTACTATTCATTGGAATATCCTTTCTTCTAGTTAATATCTGGGTGAATCTACTATGGCTCAAAATCAGCCGTAAAAGGAAGGGTAGTCGATTAATTTATCGCACATTTTTCACACTCAAACAGATGTTAGCCTTTTTATCTCAAGCCCTACAGAGGAAATATCAAGTCGTTGAAAGCATTTATATTCCATCCGGTTAGCGTCAAGAAATTATTACCCAGCCAATCATAAGTAATTGTTATCTATATGATATCTACTGGTTAGAACACTGGGAATTAAAATGTATTTTATATTACTGAATTTTTGATGATAACATCAGTGTTTTATAGGAATCGCTTTTTGGTAAAAACTTTTTGGTTTACTGAATAAGCGTACACATCAAATCCTCGGTAATCAGCAACCTTTCTTGTCGAAGTATTTTGTTCCTGGAAAATATCTTTGCACTCCAAAGATATTCGTCTAGAAATTTGCGCTGCTTTTATTTCCTTAAAAACTGGCTTGATTATTTTCAAATCTTCCTGAAGCCAGTCAATCTTGCGTTCTAAATCTTGAATTTTGCGATTCCAGTTATCTATATTCCAACCCAAACTAAATTGTTGTCTTTGATGACTCCTTTGTTGAATAAGTAGAGAATTCAACTCACTACGCAAATTAGACTCCTCAATTAACAGAGAATTTCCTGTAGCCATTGACTTAATTTGAGCATAGGAATAAATCCCCTGATCACAATCTTCAACATTATCCAAATCCTCACCATTGAGGAATTTAGCAGTCATTTCCTGCTTCCATTGCAAAGTTTGCCATCTGAGAGCATCTAGACGTTCAGTAATATACCTAAATATCCACACAAAAGGTAGGGTAAAACCCATAAATTCCCCATTTCCCTGCCTGATACCTCTTCCCTCCCGTTGAGTTAAGTCAGAAGGTCGCCAAGGAGCATCTAGGTGGTGTATAGCCCATAATCCGCGACGGTGGACATTGCAACCAGTACCTAATTTCTTCGTGCTTCCCAGTAAAATACGCACCGCACCAGAATCAATTAACTCAAATAGTTTAGTTCGTTTGGATTTATTAAAATCATGGACAAACGCAATTTGTGATTCTGGAATACCTAATGCTATAAACAGCATTTTCAAATACAAATAGGTACTGTATTTATCTGTTTTAGGAATACTAGCATCACAGAATATTAATTGAGTTCCCTTGACAGTATTCGTCAGTTTCCAAATTTGCCAACTATTCCAAACACATTCATGTAACTTACTGATATCTGCTTCTTTAGTTTCTCCCAATAAGCGCATAGTTAAAGCAGCTTTTGTGAGATCCGTTGTTACCTTCAGCATATTATCAATGCTGGGTGCAACTTGCCGAGTGTAAATTTTCTCAGACCTTTTGAGAGCATCCCTAAGAAATTGTAACTGTGCTGGAGATGGGTCTACAACAACATCAATAAACTTAGGTTTGGGACGTTTTAAAACATCACCAATGTTATCATTTGTGCGGAGGTCAACAAATTGATCCATTAGCCCTCGGAGGGCTTGGATATTGCAGAAACTCTTAAACCGAGTCACTACTTTATATTTACCACTAGCAGTAACTTCAGCAGAAGAAGTAGGTTCTGCAAATTGACTAGCCCATTCATCGAAAGTTTCTATTCCCAATTCTCGTAATTTAGGAAGTTGAAACATCCGCATCCAATTAAATAATTCTGCCATAGTATTGGACAGAATTGTACCCGTTGCACCAATTACTTTTCCTGTGAATTGGGAACAAGTTTCTGTGAGCATATCTCCCAGAATATGCAGAATCTTCATGTAGGTATCACTAGCACGTTGACTCCAATTTTTGGGAATACCTCTGATGTTGTACATCTTGGTAATAATCGAGAGATTCTTAAATTCATGAACCTCATCTATCACCAACATATCTGTCAAATTATCAAAATCAATGTGATTGTCTTTTCTTGTAGATGCTGTTACCTTGTTGATTTTATTTTCTAGGCTTTTTAACGCCTTTTTCAATTGTTTAGTAGTGATTCTGTCGTTTGACTCGTTTCTCAAGAAAGCTTGGAGAATTTCTTTTTCTTGATTGTGAAAAGCTAATTGATAATCCTCCGATAATGCTAAACTGAAGAATTGGGAATGAGTAATGATAGTGCAATCAAAATCCCCTGTTTGAATGGCAGCAGTGAAGATTTTTCTCCCTTCGGCATCTAACTTATCAGGAACTAATAAGTTTGCCATTGGATAGAGATATCTAAAACTCTCTTCAATTTGTTTTTCAGTGCCATTCAACACAACTAACATTGGCTTATTAGCTAATCCTAACCTCCGACATTCCATGATAGATGCAATCATGGTATATGTTTTACCAAGTCCTACATCATGGGCTAGAAAAGTGGCATTTTCTTCAAGGATTCTAGAAACACCATCTAATTGCCAATAGTTCAATTGCACATGAGGATTACTACCTGGAAGTTGGAGGTAATTACCATTATATTTTTGTAAACATTTACTGTTAAGTTCAATTTATATCTTTTTCTGAGTTATTTTGATTGGGTATATGTGATGATGTATTATTATCTGTGTCACCAATGAAAGCACGTTCAGCACGACTTACGATGTCTCTGGCAAATCTTTCACTAAAACCTATAATAAATGCAACTGAGTAATAGAAATATTGTTTTTTACCTGGTACATTTTCATCAACTTTTATAGGAAGCGTGTTAGAGCTAATCAAAGTAAGTAATAAAATCCCAAAGGATGCTCCTATTATTGGTTTAAATGCACCAATGATTACTGGTAGCAAAGCGTCTTCATATTTGTCTGAATCATATTCTTTAATTCTAGTAAGAATACTTATTACACTTCCTAATGCACCTGCTGAACCTGCAAGAATTATTAGAGCAATATTTTCTTGATAATCAATTAAATCACTTTTAATTTGGTTATTATTAGCGGTATTGACATTATCAGTAGTTGTTTTTTCATTAGATGCATTATTAATATTGCTGCTGTCTCCTTTAGTAATGCTTTGTCCTACAAAATAAGTTTTACTTGATATTAATTCAATATTGTTAACTGTAATTATTGGTAATAGAATATATAAAGGAAGTGCCATCAACAACCCACAAATTACTTTTATTGGTGTTGAAGTAGAATGAATAAAATACTTGTATATATTGAAGATTGAGCCAAGTATAAAATTATTTTTCTTACGAACTTTATATTCTATCTCGCGTCTTATTTGTCTACAAGTAACTATCTTAGGGTTTGGTTGAACAACAAGATTTAGAGCAATATATACTTTCTCTATCAAGTTTTCTAAATTTTTTTCGCTTTCTGCAATATAATTTTCTTGCTTATCTATGAGTACGGTGTTTATGAATTTTTGTATATTATTACTTTTTTTTAAATTTAATTTAAACTGTTCAAGTTGATCTAATAAGTTAATTAACTTGCCAATTTCCATCTGAACTTCATTGCTCACGGATAAATTTTCTTGTAATCCAATTATGTCTTTTAATTCTTTAATTTTGTTATCTTTGATTGGTTTATCAATTTCTTCCTCATTGTGTGATTCATGAAGATTAATATTTTCTGTATTTTTTTGTTGTTCTGACATAATTAATTTTACTCTCAAAAAGATTTAATTAATTTTGAATTGTATTTTTATACAATAAAATTTCATAATTAGTTAGCTACAAACCAAACAATAGCTTCTAAGTCCTTGCTCAAACTTATGAGAATGCGACTGTCAAGGCTAAAACCTAATGAAGTCACTGCTGATTGATGTTTGGTAAGAGTATTTGTGAGGTGTTTATTTTCCATATTCCAAAGTTTGATAGTTTTGTCATCATGACCACTTGCGAGAAGTGTACCTTTTGGGTCAAAAGCTAATGATTGTACAGGACTGTCTGTGTTAATAGTGTGTATCAGATTGCCAGTTTTTGAATCCCAAAATTTAATATCTTTATCATCACTTCCACTAGCAAATATTGAACCATCATGACTAAAAACTATTGAGTTGATTGAAGATGAATGTGCTTTAAGAATAGAACTAATCAATTTCTTGGTTTTTAAATTCCATAATTTTATAATGCCAACTTTGTTACCTATAGTGATAAGGGGGGGATAACTTTGAGAACTTTTGCTAATATCAATTGATTTGATACTATCTTTATATCCTGCTAAAACAGATTCTTCACTGTTGTATAGTATAATATCTCTAGGGTTATTAATGGCAATTGTCTCGTCATTTGGGCTACAAGCTATCAATATAGAGTCTTCTTTGTTTGCTTTAAATTTGATGTTTCTAATTATTTCTTCACTTTCACGGCTTAACTTCCATAATTTTACTTCAAACTCTTTTTCTTGAGAGTTGAATTTTAATGAACTAGCAATTATCTCTCCAATATAAGTGAAAGCAAGTGAAATTTTTGATGGCTTGGATTTTGATAACCAACTTTCTGCATATATAAAAAATTTTTCTATGGGGTTTTTTTCTTGCAGATCAAAATGCCGAATTTCTTCTAAATTAAAGTCCGAGTTATTTACTCTATATGAATAGAAACCAATAGATTCATCTTCATATCCAAAGGCGCAGCAATTTCTCTTGGGATCGAAAGCGAATGAGTGAATTTTATCTTGTAGAATTTTATGCTTCAATTCAGACGTATTGGTAAAAATGATTAATTGCTTATCACTATCTTTTTTAGTTAACAAGGTAACATTTGTATTATTTTTAATAATGTCTCCCTCTTCCTTAAGATTATCTTCCTTATGCTTTTTATGTGATGAATCTAAAACTATAGTCATCAATTCTTGATCTGAGTTATCTTGATTTAATTCAAAAGAAAATGTTTCATAGGGTAGCCCATCACCATTAACATTATCCCAGAAATTTTTATAGTAATCTAAAATATTTTGATGAATTTCGTTAAATTGTTTTTTTGAAAAAATAATCTTATTATTTGTTACTTCATTTGCTCTTATTCTCTCTATAATTATTCCTTCTATTAATAGAATTGGCCTACCGCCATCAGTAGGTGTTTCGTTAATTTGGGGTAAAAGCTCCTCTTTAGTGAGTTTCTTGCAACGATATATTAAAGTGAATTGAAAATCATGATTATCAATTTCGCGACAATATAAATCTCCTTGCTCGTTCAAATTAGTATTATATTTTATTGTGTAAAGTAACTGATGTGCTTTTCTCTTACAAATAAAATCAGGACAAGCAACTGTTCTGTAGTCCAAATGTTTATTAGAACTGACGAGAAATATCCAAGCTTGAATAGTCATAATCACTCTTAGTGTTATTTGGGGAATTCTAAGAAAAGGAATGCTTTAAGACATTTCATTACACTTAGGTTTAATAGCAATTACAGCAGTTCCCGGTGTAATGGGGTACACTTGATTTTAAGACAGAAGTTAAAATTCAAGAACCAAGAAGATTATACTGTACCTCATAACAAAGGAATCTGCTGTATTTGTGAAGATGTGCCGAATGATTTAACAAGTCTCAAAGGACACAAAGAAGGGGCTAAACAAATCTAGCGCAGCCTCATAAAGAAATGGTACAACAATAATTATAATGCAGAATTATTGATTTGTTCTCTGATTAGTTCGTTGAGCAATCCTGAATAAAGCTGTATCCAAATCTTTTTGAATTATTTCTGAGTTGGGAAATTCTATGGAAAAAGATTTTTCAAGGTCATCAAAGATGGAAACTATTTTTACAAAACTATTTGATACATCTGAAATACTATTAAGACATTCTTGGAATTCTTCTTTAAGCTGTTCTTGTAATTCGTAGTATCTCTTCCGCTCAACTTGAGCTGCTTGTTGCTGAGAATTAGCCCAATTTCTAATCCTATTTTTAAAAAATGGTGATATATTGCTAAAAAGATGGGCTATTCTACCAAGTCTTTCACCTCTTTTAACATCTTCTGTTAAGTTTAGTTTTTGCTGAAGAGAATCATAAATCGTTTCTTTCTTTATGTGTAATTCGTTTTGTATTTGATTCATGTATGTCTCTATTTTATCACGTAAAGCATAAGCAAGGGGTATCTCTACATACAGTGGTTCTGGTTCAGATATTAAATTTAACCACTCCGTTTTCTTTCCTATGTAACCAGTGTTGTAATCAATTGTACTAAAACCTATACCTACAGAACTCACAGGAATAAAACGAACTAAACTGTTTGGTCTCTTTTGTTTTCTTGTTGCCAAAAATTTATTAACCGTGGGTTCTTCGAGTAGAGCTTCTTTTATTTGTGTGAAGTTAAATAACCCATCGAATAAATCCCACTTTGTAATAAGAAAATGAATAGATTTATCTTGGTTTTTACCTTGATTAGATTCTTCATAGTCTTGTATTTCTTGGATTAAATTTCTTATGTTTTTTCTAAATTGAGAGACTGCTTTTGTTATCCAAGGTTTTGTGTCTTGGTTTCTTAACAACATTAATGCAAGTATATGTGTTCCATCTAGAATTGGCATGATTACATCAGATTTTTGCAAAAAGCTTCGGTATATTCCTGTGTCATCAAATCCCTGGTCTGTAATCAGACCACCACTATAATCTAAGTATTCAAATCGACAAGCTGGTTGATTGTCTACTTTTGCAGTAAAGCTCCATATTTCGGACTCACTTGCTAGTGTACCCCGTGGCCAATCTTCTTCACTACTTATGATCTGCTGATAGTATTCATTAAGTCTTTTTCTCTGATCAAGATTTTCGGCTTGAAGACTAAAACCTACTCTGGGATCACTTATACTCAATTTACCAAATAAACTGGCAAGATATACTGTCTTTCCAGCACCCTTTGTACCTAGAACTACTACAGAATACGTGTTTAAATTACTCATTTTATCAAATTCTCTCCTTGTGAAAAAAATTAGTAAAATTAGAAATTATTTTACTACTATCTTATTGAGATCAATAATTCCCTGATTGGCAAGCCACGCTGCCAATTGTCCGTTAGGATTATAAGGTACACCTGTCATTAAGATTTCAGCTAGAACCTCGCAATTCCATTTATTCCGACTGTGTTCACCACCAACATCGTATTCCAAATATTCGCCTCTTTTAACTGAATCGTCATACTCTTGCTTAATGTAATTCCATCTTTTTTCAATGGTACTGTCATTATCTACTTTATGGTAAGGCGTTATAACTATATACTCACCTTTCTTGTCATCTCTACCAAAATCACGAATATGTATTTCTTGTATAACAGCCCTTTTTTTATTGTTGTTCGCCGCAACAAGCTCTAAAACTTTTCGTGTCTTTGTGTCAAAAACACCTACGTGTACACCACCTGGCACTTTTATCATCAGAAATCTGCCGCTATTTGACATAATTCCAGTGAATTTTGTTGAAAGTATAAGGATTTGAATAACATTAAAAGCTGTAATTAGAATTTTTCTTAAAAAAAAATTAATGATTGGTGTTGCAGCCAATCCCGCAGTAAATCCAGACCGCCAAAAGGTATTGTCGTGGGTTTACCCAATTCAATACCCATTTGAGCCAGTAGCCGGGTTTTGTATTCGACAACCAAGGAAATGACTGTAGCATCAATCACAATGCCTTGAGAAGTGAGGCGTTCTTTTACAGTTAGCCGGAGAAAGTCGCTAATTTCCTCCAGTGTCAAGCCTAATGCTGCTCTTGCTAAGGTTTCTTTATCTTCATTCGTCAGAGAAACTGTAAAATTCACCTCTTGCTCACTGGCAGATTCTTGCAAATAGAGCAAATATGATTCTAAGTGGTCTTGAATTTGTTCAATGCTAGGTAAAGGAACTTCACAGCAAGGAATAAGCCTCAATAAAGATTCATGCAGTTGAATGTTTTGACCCAGAAGTACAATGCGCTTTTCAGTTGGTTTGAGACGATGATACAAGTTTTTGACTCTGGTGAGAACTTCCCAACTTAATTGCAGTGAATTTTTACCCACAAAAGGGTGAATATCTCCCAGAACGAAAACCCCATTCCCCTCAAAATTGTTGATGTACTCGAATACATATATTAGAGGGTCTATGTGAGGAGGCTTTTTATAAGTCTCAATTGATTTGAATACCAGTCCACCGTCATCAGCAATTAGACATTGCTCTAAACTGGACACTCCTAAATTCCAGAAATAGACAGGACTGTTTAGTTTGTCCATCACTTCAGTAGTTAACCACTGAATGATAGTGGCTTCTTCGGGGGACAGAACTTCTAAAGCCACGATGGGTATTTGAGAATCAATGGTGGTAATTAAGTTTGTTAATTTCATGGTTGTGAATTTTGCTCAAGTACCGGAGAAAGTTCGTTATGAGTGGTAATACCGTTTCACTTTAATGATGATACAAATACGTGGGTAGGGGTTTAGCAATGCTAAACCCTTACGAAAAATCTATATGTATCAGGATTTTGGTGAATTGGTATAACAAGATGTACAACTATTTCGTAAGTTTCGGCATCACTGTTAAAGACTTCCGCAACTCCAGAAGACTGTGGATGAGCAATAGCGGAAATTAGGGTATTAACTAAAGTGCAAAGTCCCTCAGTGTTTCCTTTGATCATTACTGGTTGCCGCGCTCCTTTTGAGGGGTAGATATGGAGCAGTGGATATTCTTCGGGTAGTTCGCTCATGAAAAGATGGGGGGAATTTTGTTTATTCCCCGGTGAAATTTTATTGATGCAGTCGGTGTTGATGGGTATTAGTGCTACGAAGCTGTTGGTGAGATTCTGGCTTGTAAATGCGATCGCCCTGCACCATCCCCAAAGCTTCCTCAAAAGGTTGGGTTGCTTCTAGACAGGACAATCCCTCAAATCCTTCAGCTTCTATTTTTACTTCACCTGTAGTAGTGTCAAAATGTATCAATATTGCCCGTTCCATAGATTATCTCCGTACTTGCTGAGTTTGTTGATGTGCTGAAAATGCAAGACGCAAGGTATGTACCTGACCCTTGGTTTCTTCTGTGATGGTGCATTCTCCTAGCTGTTCCCGTAGCTGTGCTGCTTTAGCTCGAACCATGTTTTTACCGTAGGCTTGCATGAGGGTATGAGAAAAGAAGTTTTCTCCCAGTCGGGGTACGGTTTCATAAGCATCGTGGATGATTTGATACACCTTTACTTCTTGATCCCACAGAAAACCGATATCTGCGCGGGCATTTAAAGTAGAACCAGGGACAACAATCTCTGCACTTTTTCCTTCAGAGTCGTCGTAATAACCTTTGAGCAATTGTGGTTTCTCATAAACTTGCACGGTAAGCTGCAAATCTTGTAGAGCATCAACTAAACATTCACGATTAGTTAATTTTGTGGTGACAGTTGAGAAATGTGACATCTATTACCTCTGATTACTGGGAATTGGTAAATTAATACGGTTTATAGTGATGAACAAAAGAGCTAAAATTCCTCTCACGTCCCCTCTTAATTGCGTAGCAAAATGGAGAGGTGTATTGTTTCCATCTACACCTCACACCTCGTTTTTGCTCAAGGATGATACAGACAGGTTTTTCTACCGAAGTTTGAGAGACATGGCTGTAGCTTTGCTTAACCCCATACCCTCATCACTTGCTAATCTTTGAAGATGACGTTGTTCATCCAGTAGCTTGGCGTAAATTTCGTCCATTTTTCCCTCTAATTGAGAACGCCCCTGTGAATCAAGCCTTTTGGCATCTACAGAAGCGTTTTCGAGAATATCTTCTAGATGAGTCATCATTTGTTCGAGACTGCTACCTGCTTCAAAACTGGCGTTACCCAAAAGCATTTGGACTTTCTTGAAATGACGTTCCATTTTCTTTTTGAAGTTGACTGGCTTGCGTCCTGGTTCCCAATTGCTCAAATCTTCGAGTAATTGCGCTGCTAGTTGTTCGCCACCTGCGATCGCAGATTCTCTGAGTGTTTGTTCTAAATTTGTGTCATATTGCTCGATAAACCGAGTTATTTGCTGCAAACATTCAGCTTGTTGTTCTGACAATTGCTCGCTAATAGCAGGAATAATCACAGGACGACCAATTATTACTTGTAAATAGTCTTCTAGTTCCTCTAAACAGGGAAAAGCTTTTACTAAGTTTTGCTTAACTTCTTGTTGTTGTTCTACAGATAACTGCCAAGCATTCAGTGAGAGGAATTTATCAATCCGTTCTTGGTAATCTGTGTAACCCTCGTCATACTCTTCTCTCAATTGGGTGCGTAAAGTAGGAGCAATACTATCTCGAATTTCGATTAATTGACTCCAGACTATGGGTGCTAAATCTATGGAACAAATCCAATCACCATTGTCATAATTCATCCATTCTTGGACTGAAGCAATTTCTTGTCTTAATTTGTTTGCGGCTTCATCTAAAGCTTTGAAAACTTTGATGCCTTTTAAACCAACTTCTGAAGTTGTAACTTTTACTAAGTCAGATTCTTGTTCATTTTGAGACGTTTTAAGAACATCTGCCCATTTCGGAGCATTGCTTTTAGTTGTTTTCTTTAATTGAATCTTGAACCGGATGCGTGTTTTGTTTAGTTTGGAGAAGTTGTATCTTTCAACAACAGCGTTTTTGAGGAAGGTTTCGTTTGAGTTGGGAATGACTGCTTGTAGCATATTGTTTTGGGAATCATATTATTTGCTCACTCCCAGATAAGCGTTAGCTTCCAACTGATAGTTACAACCCAAATTCTAGCAATTTGTGATTTCAAGTTTGAAATTGCCGCAACGGCAAGGTGATGGTTGAAAATAGCAACGGCAAGACGATGGTTTAAAAATAGATGCAATTAAATTTTTAGCTCAACAATCATTCAATCTGGGTGAAACAGAAAAATTAGATTGTGCTTGCTGTAACATAGTACCAACCTGTTTGTATCGGTGAAGTTTATATTATTCATAGCCCAGTTCAATGCGGACTTTTCTCAATTCTTCTTTAGCCAAAGAAGCCATCATTATAGATGGTTTAGATAGAATTAGTTGAAGATTGGAAGAGGTAGGTTCTTGACCAGATTCATGAACCTGGAAAGCTGCATCTCTAACTTCTTGATATTTGGCATGAATTATCTCAGCCTTATATTCCTTATATCTCCTTGAGATTTGATAACAGATTTCTGGGAAAAGAGCATAGAATATTCCGCTACTTTTATATCCTAAACTTTGGGAAATAGTTAACATTGGTCGTGGTGGTTCTTCAGAAAGTGCTGCCATGAGTTGTTCTTGTAAGTATTTATTTTGGTCAGGATGAGATTTAGTGACTATTGCAGCATATAAATCAGGAAAATTCAGACGGATGGTAGAACCACAGCATCCAATTCGTTGGGCAATTTCATTTATAGATGGTGGCGGTAATTTATTAACGGCTGCGGATAAAATGTGTTGGGCTTTCTCTAAATCTGAATGTTTAAAAACTTTTTTTCTCCCTGGCTGTTGACTATATTTATAAGTTGTAGCTGAATTATTTATAGGTAATTTAGCTACAATTTCTAATGGTGAATTTACGAAAAAATCAACTAATGATATTTGCAAATTATATACAACTTTTAAAATAGCATTGAGGTGATGAGATTGACTACTAGTAATCCAACTCTTCAAGAAAGAATATGGTAAATTTACCACCTGACTAAATTCCATGAAGTTTCGCCCATATAGATGATTAACACAAGCTACTAGATTTTGTGTAATTACTTCAGGGGAGGGAGGGTATTTCAGGTGAGGAGTAAAAGTGATTAACTCAACAATATTATTTACTACAAAGGTTTGCCACTCAAACTCTGCGCTTGATAAAGTCAGATTAATCAGAACTGGATTTTTAGGAATATCACCCAGCCATTCACCGCATTTGTGACAAAATCCTGGTCGTGCTTGTCCACCAAGAGGAGGAAATTGTTTCAAACAGTGAGGACACCTATCTATTAAACTCAAAACTCTCGTCTTTATTATCAGAAATATCATAATCTACTTTATATTGAATTAATACTTCATTGAGTGCCTCCAAAACCATTTCGTAGTAGCCTAAATGACTAAACTTACCTCCTTCTGGTGCTGGCACTTCAATTCCCGCAACTGCTATTTTGCCAGGATTAGAAATTAAATCATCTAAAAGTATTTCCATTAACACTTTTTGTAACCGCTTTCTTAAAGTTGTTTTACCTACCCCTGTTACACCAAAGACAAGGTATACCAAGGCATCATCTGGGTCTAAAATATTTTTCAGCAGTTCGTTTGAGATTTCTCTAAGATTTCTGTGGGGAACGATAACTTTTGTTTTAAAGTAATTTAACTTCTCTGAAGCAGAGGCATTTAAAAGTTCTAGAGGAAATGAATATTCGCAGGTCATGACCAAAATTCCTCATGGCTATAGGGTTGGATTTCATCCCTTTCATCATCACTATCAATTTCTGAGTTGCTATCGGTAATCTGATGATTGATAGCTTTTTCAGGAGGAGATATACTGGTATTTAGAGAAGTTGATAATTGAGTAACTGACCTGTTCTCGATGAGGTTTCGTACATCTATGGCAGCCAAATCTCTCTGGCGTTGTAACCATAATTCCTCATACTTTTCAGCCGAAAGCAAAATTTCTAGTATTTCACTGGCATCATTACGAGTTGAGTGTCCGTAAAGTTTGCGTTTTTGCTTAAGTATTGCAGATGCCATCATCACCTGTCGTTCTGAGTAACCTTGATGCTTGGCGTAATTGCTGGCAACGCAACGTACCCAAATTCCTCCCACATAAGCGTAAGCTGTAGCCCAATCGAAGGGGTCGTAGCGGACCGGAACTTGTTTACCTTCTACATCTGTTTGACGAAAGTAGGATGTTTCAACAGACCAGTAATCAAGGTAGTTAATCCTCACTCCACTGACGGGTTGGACTTTTGCTGTACCCTTTAAAGTTGATGGCAGCGTTAAAATTATGAACTGGTCGTCATATTTAATTCTTTGATGTGGTCGAGAACCACTTTGTAAAAGTCCAGCCGCAAAAGCTTGAAGAGGTGAAAAACCTTCCAGTGCTGGATGTTCTCTTTGGTCATAAACGCCGTAACAATACTCATTAGCAAAGTAGTCATAAAATTCATCCAGTGTCCAGACAGCTAAGTTTTTGGGATTATTTTCTTTTTTCACTAAGCGAACGTGCTTTGTAAGTTGGGTATTGCCTCTGAGATTGTTAATGAACTGTGTATTATTACTGCCAAACCAACGTTCAATTATGGAGCTAAACCTTGGCATATCGGGTGGTCGATGCATTTTGGTAGCTTCAAACCGAGCTAAAAGAGTATCAAAGTAAATGCTTTTGAACTCTTTGCCGTTGTCTACAATAATGGTTTCAGGGAAGCGTCCGAAACGTTGTCCGCAGATTCTTAGTACCATCATGCAAGAACGGTAACTGGGTGCATCAAAGGTGATATAAACAGCTAGAATGCGTCGGGAATAGGCATCTATCATTGCCGTTACCCAAGGTCTACCAAGATTTTTAACTGTGCGTGGGCAGATGATTTCAATATCAAGCAAGGTATGGTCAATGTGAACTATCTCAAAGGGTCGGTCTCCATGACGAGGTGTACCTATCTCTAATTGCCAGCACGGGGGTAGATTTTGATTAGCAGCACGGGAACCTTGCCGGCTCTTTGTTTGTTTGTAGCCTGCACGTTCTCGGACTCGCTGATAGAAAGTTTGATGACAGGGACAATTTTCAATTATCTCCCCTGATTTCTGTGCTTGAGACCAAGCTACTTTTAATGCTTCATAAACTGACCAAACATTTTTCTGTTTTAAGGTTTCGTAGTGTTTTTCGATGATTTGGTCGATAAATTCCCAAGCTTTGTTTGAGTATCTGGGAGTTGAGTTTCCTTTTTTATTATCTATGAGTCCAACTAAGCCACAGCCGTATATTTCTTTGGCTTTTTGATACTTTGCTTTCCAAAATCTGATTGTGCGTTCAGGTGTGGTTTCTTCTTCAGGAGATTCTCCACTTATGTATGGTCGAAGTATTTGGTAGCGTCGCGATGCTTCTTCTAGGGCATTTGGACTGGCTCGGCGGAAAATTACTGAGACTGCCTTATTAACACTGTTTTCAGTTTCATTTTGAGGAATTGTTTTAATTTGTCCTAGATGAATTAGTTTATCAAATTCTGCATATGAGAGTGAAATTAAGCCATCTTCTCCTCGTAAATAAATTTGTGTTTCTCCTGTAGTGGTGATGGTGAAAGCTTTATTATCCCAGATAATGTTTGAGCCTGTCTTAATGTCAAAATTTTGTAAGCTGTCTGCAACAGTTTGGGTAGATGAATCAACGGCTATAGAGTATACTTTAGCTGTTTGTTGGTTGCAGAAAATATGAATTTTTTCTGACTCTATGAGAGGAGCGGCTGACAAATCAATATAGAGGTTTTTAGATGCAATTAGTGCATTGATGTCATCAGAATTAGCTGCCTTGACTTCAGAAGTTAGTTGGGAAAAGGTAATTCCTGGATTGGCTGTGACTACTGTTATTAAATTTGTGGCTATTTCTTCTCTAACTACATATTCTTTCTGGAAATATCCTCTTAAATATTTAATGTTACGGTACTTTATCCAGTCAATTTCACTATTAGTACGCAGTTGATAATAAATGCCTAATTTGTTGGTGTATTCTTCGGCATAGGAATTATGCCACTGAGTGTCTCTGTCTTGAATGTAGCGGTCGGGATATTGATTAGCAAGTTTCTCTAATTTTTCTTCTGGTTTCCATTCTTCAAATCCGACTGAGTTATGACGGATAATAAAAAAGTCTGGTACGTGTGCAATTGTACAGTTTTTACCACTGCTGGATTTTACTTTTAATGTAAGTTTGTATGCTTGATCCCAATATTCAAGGACATTATCTTCGTATTCGTAAAATAATTCTATTGCCGGCAGTTCTACTGTTCGTGATTCAAATTGGATAGTCCGTCCCATCTTTTGACTGGAATAGAAACCAGCCATATTTCTGAAGCTACTACGTACTCTTCTGACTAGTTCTGAAGAACGAATTTCGTTGATTAGGTTTCGAGAAAGTTCTGATAGGTTAAGATGTGAGTATAAGTCTTCTATCTGTACACTTGTCAGCATTTAGACCCTCCCTGGTTATTAAATAGGGGTCTTGGAGTATGTTTAATTTCGATTTTCTTTACTAGCTTTCACTTGCTGATTTGTGGTCAAAATAGTATTTTCAGGATTGTGATTTTGACTTTTAAGCGTATTCAATCAACCCTGTACTACGCAAATTTGATTGCCAGCAGTTGCTTCATTTTATTCAGATTTCCCCAAAGCTACTGGTCGCGAACTGCCTATTATCAAATCTGAGAAACACTTTTGCTTTCCCTACAGTCTTATACTGGTGTTTCTTCAGAGTTGTATTAGTTTTAATTGTAGTTAAATTTCTGAAAATTGCGTCTACCAATCAGCGTATTCTTTTTTAGGTACTTTGGTCACAATTTTTTGGTTAAGGAGGAGTAAGTGGGGACTAGTGTTATTACCCTACTATTTACTTTATATCCACCTCCTCTTTATTTATCAAGGCTTAAAAATTACGGCAACATCAAGTTAGAAAATTCTCATTGCGGCAAGGTTATGGTTGAAATGGAGGTTGTCAGTGTCATTAAACTTATGTCATCATGAACCTTCCGGCGACCAATGTGGCAAGGTTATGCTTGAAAAGGCGGCAATGTTATGGTTGAAATCATACAATTTGTGATTTCAAGTTTGAAATTGCCGCAACGGCAAGGTGATGGTTGAAAAATAGATGCAATTAAATTTTTAGCTCAACAATCATTCAAGTGTAACCGTTCAAAGGGGTACTTGGTAACTCAAATACCGTAAAATCCAATATGTGAAGTAGTTACAGCTATAAAAATCACTTGCTAATCCATCTGGAGTACAAATGAATAACTACGCAAAACACAGCAGTATTTACAACTTATTTAGAGTTTGCTGAAAAAGTTATCTGTGAGGGTAGGGAACAGGGAACGGTTTCAGATATCTGGATATCCTCAATTTCCAATATCCGACAGGGAAAAATGCAACTGTTTTCAGACACAATCAGCCAAAACCTTGCACTTTTTTGTTTTATAAATCCGCGAAACCCTTATTAATAAACGGTTTTAGGTTTATATGGCTATCGCCACGCTATCAGCAAGCCCTATTTAGAGGCAGGAACTTGTGGAAGTAGAGAAGGAGAAGGTTGACTCTCACGCGCAGATATAATGGCTGAGGTCATGAACTCCAAAACATTCCGATGTTGAGAGCGGAAGGTAGTAACAACAGTTAACATTCTGGACACAAAGACGCTACCAGCTTGGGATTGAGAACCAAAACTAGTCCGTCGCCATATTACTGCCGGACGGATAGCACGTTCAGCCGCATTATTTGTGGGTTCGACATTTTCAATCTGAACAAACAACCACAGAGCAGGTTCGACCTTTAATAGTTGGCGACAAGTTCTAACAGTTTTTGCCAGTGGCGTGTTCTCTTTACTACCAATTTCATAATTAGCAGCCTCCAGTAAAGTGTTTATTGATCATTCCTAAACTGAGTCTGATGTCAAATATTTCCGCCATTGCTGTTTTCACCGTTCTCTGACTATGGCGATACAGTCCACTCAACACTGCTACCATAGCTACCACTCTTGTTCCATAGTGATTCGGATCTACGTCTTCTGGCAATTTTGCTCTCGTACTTTTACCACATTCTCCGCATTCGAGTTGATGTAACCGATGTTCTATAGCGATGGGTTTGATTGGTGGTATTTCTACTTGCTGATGTCTGTATGGGTTAGAACCACTGCTTCATCTCCTCCATCCGTCCTTTGACATTGGTTGGAGTTTGTTCCCAATCCGTTTCCGGTATTTCCGTTTTATAGGTAGGTGTGGCAGATGAGGCTGATTTTTTCCATGCCTTTTACTCTACCATGTCTTTCTACTTATTTTTTCTGGTAGCCGAATTAATCCTGTGAACGGTTACGTTGGTTACGTCTCCTGCCAACAAATAAACATCATTTGGGCAAAACAAATGCCGCCGAAAAAACACCCAGAACACCGTTGCCCACGGTATGACTGTCCCAAAGATTCTGATTACCGTCCGATAACTACCACCACTAAGCGTCCAACGTGATATTCCCAACATCGTTACTCGTCCGCTCATTGCTAACATGGCCATGATGATCTGGCTCAACTGCCGCATAGTCGTCACTTTTATTTCTGGTAGCAGGTATTGCAGGAGTGTTAGGATAGTATGTTAATTCTGTGTATTTTTGGAGGGATTGTCCAGAAAATTATTGGTGTTACCGTAGTTTATACCGAAAACATCTGTTTCAGGCACTTTCTCATAAAAATAGGGCGGCACATTTTGTGCATGAAGTCTTATGGGATAAGGGATTCAGAATTAACACACTAGTGTTAGGATATCAAACATGGGCTGTATGTGGTTTTCGAGTTATAGTCTTCCAAAACAACAACTCGAAAACCACATACAGCCCTCTCTCTTCATCCTCTTTTTTTGGCTACAGTATTGTTGAAGAGATAGTTGTTAATTTCAAACTTTTATACTATACTCCGATTAATCCGTTCAAAAATCCTTGTAGTCAACCCGGAAAGAATTTTTAAGGCTTATTGTTTTTGCTAAACCTCAAAGAAATGGAAGTTAATGGTTAAAACATCATCAAGTCACCCTCGTAATTTAGCTATAAGTAGGTAAATAGAAAATTTTAAAGGTATGTAACGATATGTAAAGTTATCTCAACGCGATATTCTGATTGAGTTTCAGCCATTTTACAAAACGTAACAAATTTCGCTTTTATTGTGTACACTTACTTGTTACTGTTGGATACTAATATATAACATTCCCCAGTGTTATAAGGTACAAGCTTGAATCTTGGTCAGTGTACTGATATTAAACTTTTGGTTTGACGGTACTTGCGGTTTGGAACTTGTTCAGAGATCAAATAGGATTCCTATAGTTGCTATTCACAAAGCTAAGAGGATGTTTTAAAAGTCAGAGAAGGCTAAAAATTATGCCAGATGTCGAAGCATAAGACGAATCCTAGGGTATGCTTTACTCGTTTGCTCACAAAGTGCTGTTATCTACAAATTTCAGCATATATCTTGTAAGCTTTTTCACAACAGCCTCTCACTTTTAAAATATCCTCTAAGTTTGGTTAGGGAACGAGGATTTAATAAGATCCACAACCTTTTTCGGTGGCATCTTGCTAAAATGTTTCTACGCAGTAAATCTGGAAGTTAATAAATATGTATTGCTAAGTTGAGGCTAAAAAAGTTTAAAATGCCAATCAAGCTTTATTAACAGAATTGAAATTTCCTTTTTGGTATAGTCTTTTTTAAAAAACACCAACCATAAAAAATATGTTTTTAAACTTATCAGATAAAGAACTAAAGGATTTTAAGAGTTGGATTGAATTATTAAAATTTCGAGCGCAATCTGAACCAGATAAGATAACACATACTTTTTTAAGAGATGGAGTAAATCCATCAGAAAGCATAACTTACGCAGGGCTTGAAAAACGCGCACGTGCCGTTGCTGCTCATTTACTAACCATCTGCAATCGAGGCGATCGCGTTCTCTTAATGTTTCCCGCCGGGATAGAGTTTCTTGTTGCATTTTTCGCTTGTCTTTACGCGGGAATAATTGCTGTTCCGGCTTATCCACCTAGGAAAAATAGAGGCATGCCTAGGCTGCTTTCTATTGTTCTAGATGCAGCCGCCACTGTTGTATTGACAGATGCAAATACTATGGTGACAGTACGAGAGATAGTGATGCAGAATGTTGCCTTGCAGCACTTACAATGGGTTACTGTTGATGAAATTTCTGACTCACTTAGTAATCAATGGCATTATTCTGAGACAGATAAAGAAACAGTTGCATTTTTGCAATATACTTCCGGTTCTACCGGTAATTCCAAGGGTGTTATCGTTACTCATGGCAATTTGTTACATAACTCAGAAATAATTAGAGTTGGTTGGGGTCATTCTCCTACAGATTGCTTTGTTTCCTGGCTACCAGCCTTTCACGACATGGGCTTAATTGGTGGAATGTTGCAGCCATTGTATGTAGGGATGCCTTGCGTATTTATGTCACCGACGGCGTTTTTACAAAAGCCTTTGCGGTGGTTACAGGCAATCTCTCACTTTCGCGGCACGACTAGTGTTGCACCAAATTTTGCCTATCAACTTTGTAGCGAAAAAATTACAGAACAAGAGCTTAAAGAATTGGATTTAAGCTGTTGGAAAACTGCTGGGTCTGGTGCTGAACCAGTGCGTAAAGAAACAATAGAAGCATTCACAAAAGCCTTTACTACTTGTGGGTTTAACAAACAAGCTTTTTATCCTTGTTACGGACTTGCTGAGGGTACCCTATTTGTATCGGGTGGTAATAGAGATGAATTGCCAATTTATATTGATGTTAACAAAGATAGTTTAGAAAAAAATCGGATTGTCGTTGCCGATTACAGTAACAAGGCTAAAGTTTATACATTAGTGGGTTGTGGGCGTGAAATTTTAGATCAAAAAATAGTTATTGCGAACCCCGAAAATTTCAAAACTTGTCCACCCAATGAAGTCGGAGAAATTTGGTTTAAGAGCCCCAGCGTTGCTAAAGGGTATTGGAACCGCGTAGATGAAACCACTACAACTTTTGCTGCTTATCTTGCTGATACTGGCGAAGGTCCATTTCTCCGCACTGGCGATTTGGGATCGATGCATAACGGCGAGCTTTTCGTGACGGGACGTTTAAAGGACATAATTATCATTGGGGGTCGCAATCATTATCCCCAAGATATTGAATTGACTGTGGAATCCAGTCATTCTTCTCTACGGGCTGGGGGTAGTGCTGCGTTTTTTGTTGATGCGAACGGACAAGAGTGTCTTGTGGTTGTCCAAGAATTAGATTTTCGCCAAAAACCGGATCTAGATGAAGTTATCGGTAACATTCGTGAAGCGATCGCCGAAACTCACGAACTGCAAACCCACGCAATTATTATTATCAAACCGGGTAGTATTTCTAAAACTTCCAGTGGTAAAATTATGCGCGGGGAAACTAAGAAGCAGTTTCTAGAAAATCAACTGTCAGTTGTAGATGTTTGGCTAAGTCCTGTTCTGGAAAATGCCAAAACCTCTGAAGATACTAAGTACGCAGCAAAATCAACCCAACAATTAGCTATTGAAACTTGGCTCGTCGAACAAATAGCTAAACGACTGCATATAGAAGTTCAGCAAGTCAATATAACTCAACCGTTTACACGTTTTGGTCTATCCTCGATGGATTCAGTGAATCTTACCGGAGAAATCGAGACTTGGTTGCAAAGACCTATTTCCCCAACAATTATCTGGGATTATCCCAACATTGAAGCTCTGTCCCTGCATTTAACCGAATATACTTCTCAACACAGTTCTACTTCAGTCACAGAAAATCCGACCGCAGAAACTAACCCAGAGGCAATCGCAGTAGTGGGAATGGCTTGTCGTTTCCCTGGTGCAGAAGATACGGAAGCATTTTGGCATTTGTTAAGCCAAGGTATTGATGCAATTACAGAAGTTCCACCAGACCGGTGGGATATTAATAGTTATTATGACTCCATACCTGGAATGCCTGGGAAAATGAATACCAAGTGGGGTGGTTTTGTTGAGCGTCTTGATGAGTTTGACGCTGTTTTCTTTGGTTTTTCTCGCCGTGAAGCTACACGTGTAGACCCACAACAAAGATTACTACTAGAAGTAACTTGGAAAGCCTTGGAAAATGCTGGAGTGACACCAGAGCAAATTAAAGGTAGTCAAACAGGAGTTTATATTGGTATTTCTACTCACGATTACTCTTTAGCGCAGTTGTACGATGTCCCAGAGATAGATGCTTATTTGGCAATTGGTAACGCCCATTGTATAACCGCCAATCGTCTTTCCTATACTTTTGATCTCAAGGGACCAAGTGTAGCTGTTGATACGGCTTGCTCTTCATCCTTGTTTTCTTTACATTTGGCTTGTCAAAGTTTGCGTTCCCAAGAGTGTGAAATGTCCATTGTTGGTGGTGTTAACGTGATTTTGTCGCCACAGTTGACGATTAACTTTTCCAAGGCAGGTATGATGTCCCCTACGGGACGTTGCCGGACTTTCGATTCTCAGGCTGATGGCTACGTGCGCTCAGAAGGGTGTGGTGTGGTAATTCTGAAGCGGTTATCGGATGCAATCCGAGATGGCGATCGCATATTAGCATTAGTTCGAGGAAGTGCAGCGAATCAAGATGGTAAATCGAACGGAATTACTGCACCTAATGGACCAGCACAACAAGCTGTGATGCAGCAAGCTCTGAAGCGATCTGGCGTTGAACCCAGAGAAATCAGCTATGTTGAAGCTCATGGTACGGGGACTCCTTTGGGTGATCCAATTGAAATGCAATCGATACAGACAGTCCTGGGTCAAAATCGTGAAAGTGATCGCAAATGCTTTGTGGCTTCTGTAAAAACAAATATTGGACATTTGGAATCTGCTGCTGGTATTGCTTCTCTAATTAAAGTCATTCTTTCTTTACAACACCAAAAAATACCTGCAAATCTACATTTCCAAAATCTCAATTCCCATATTCAGAAACATCCTGCTTTTGATATTCCTCAGACGTGTTTACCTTGGAAAACTGATTCGCAACCGCGTATTGCAGCTATAAATTCCTTTGGTTTTGGAGGTAGTAATGTCAATGTAATTGTTCAAGAAGCGCCATTTATCTCATCTATAGAAAAATCTTTGCGCGCTCCTTTACCCCCATATTCTTTCCAACGTCAGCGTTATTGGTATGAAGCCAAAAATAAATTTACCAAATTAACACCTCTTGTCACCCAACTTCATCCCCTCATCGACGAACGGGTAGCAATAGGGGCAAATTTGGTCAATTCGCAGACTCTTTGTTACCAAAAGAGACTGACAATGGCAGAAAATTCTTTGTTGAGATCGCATCAGATTTTGGGAACGAGCATATTTCCCTTAGCTGGATATTTAGAAATGGTCCTAGCAGCACAAAAGCATGCACAAGGTAATCTTAACTTTACGTTAGACAATATTGTTATTTTCAAACCTTTAGTAGTTGCTAACGATGCTGAGGTATTAGTACAAACTCTTCTTGAACCAGAAAATCAAGTAACTCATTTCCGAATAGTTAGTAATAATAAAAAAGACCGCCAATGGACGGAACACACCTGTGGTGTAGCAACACCTATAATCCAACCAAAACTCACAAAGAAAGTAGAGATTAGTGACCTAAAACGTCAGCATAACTCGTCTTTTCCTGTCCAAGAACTATATGAAGCTTTTAATTCTTTAGGGATGGTTTATGGTCTAGAACTACAACCTCTAAAAGAAATTTATACTGCTGATTGTAGCGTACTGGCACTTTTGGAATTACCTGAAATTTGGTCAGATCAAGATAACTATATCCTCCACCCAGCCCTTATTGATGGAGCTTTACAGACCATTGCCATATTGGAATTTGCTAAAGGTAGTAAAGCACAACTTCCTTATTTGCCTTATTGTATTCAACAAATTCAAGTATTCGACAAATTACCCCAACGTTTGTGGTGTTTGACTAGTCTATCTGAACAACATCAAGACAACTCAAATATTTTAGTTGCCGATATTGTTTTGTTTAATGACAATGGTCTTATTTTAGCAACTCTCAATCAAGTTTGTGCAAAACAAGTGGCGAATAACCATAATTTTGAACAAGCTATATCTACTAAAACTACTCAGGATTGGTTTTATCAAGTTCAGTGGATGAAACAACCAAAGGGAGAATTACGCCCCCTACTACAAGGAACATGGATAATTTTTGTAGATGAATTAAATATTGGTAACACCCTAAGCCAAAAATTGACATCTCAAGGTAATAATTACTTGCATGTCAAACCTGGTAAAGAATTTCAGTCCCTTAGCAAGCACAAGTATATTATTAATCCTGAGTCGAGTGAAGATTACATTCGCCTATTAACATTAATTCGCAGTGACTACGGCGATATCAAGGGTATTTTTCATCTTTGGAGTTGTACTGCTCCTGATCTTGAGGAGCTAACTGTCACGGAAATCGAAGTAAATTTAAAACTGAGAACTTATAGCTTATTATATTTAACGCAAGCGATCGCTAAGTTATTTCCACAGCCATTAGAATTATGGGTTGTTTCTACAGATGCCCAAAGTGTTAATCATACTAGCCCGGATTTTGCACCCGATAAGTCTTGTTTATTAGGTATAGCTAAAGTTGTATCAAAAGAATTGCCTGCGATTAGTACGCGCTGCATAGATTTAGAATTTGCGGGTAATACTAGCGAAACTTTAGCGGCGATAATTTGGGCTGAATTACATACCTGCGTTACTTCCGCTCCAGAGGTAGCCTATCGCAACCAACAACGTTGGGTTAGCTATCTGACTCATTTATCAAGTGACACCAGCACCAAATCCGCTTGGACACCTCGCCAAGATGGAGTTTACCTAATTACAGGCGGGCAAAGTGGATTGGGTATAGAAGTCGCCAAGTATCTAGCAACTGGTGGTAAAACCAAACTCATTTTAATGAATCGTTCTGTTTTACCAAAAGAAGCCGAATGGCAGACGATACTAAAACAAAACGATGTTAACGACTCAGTAGTCAAAAAAATCCAGAACATTTTATCGCTACGTGCAACGGGAACAGAAGTTTACCCCATAGTTGGTGATGTTGCCAACGAAACGCAGATATCAGCGGTAATTAGGGACATCAAGGAAAAATATGGTGTTTTGCATGGCGTGGTTCATTGTGCAGGTGTACTGGAAGACCGGACATTGACCAATATGGACATTGCCACCTTTGAAATGGTGTTACGTCCCAAAGTCCAAGGTGCTTGGAATTTACACCGCTTGCTGGCAAAAGAACCCCTGGATTTCTTCATTCTTTTTTCCTCCATGGCAGCGATCTTTGGTTCCCCAGGGCAAGCTAATCATGTGGCCGCAAATGCTTTTATGGACTCACTTGCACGCTATCGAAGGCAAGTTTGCGGTTTACCTGCAATGTCAATCAATTGGGGTTTCTGGGGAGAAACAGGAGTCGTTGCAACGCCACGATATCGTGAGTTGTTGCAACAAAAGGGAATTGAATCAATTACCAATAGTGAAGGGATCTGGGCTTTTGCCCAAGCTTTGGCAATGCAACAGAATCAAGTGGGTATTGTGAAACTGTCACCCCAGCAAAAAAAGCTGCTATCGACAAAAACTGAACCAATAACCGAAACTAAAACTGCTTCTGTTGATACATGGCAGCAGTTATTAAAACAAATTCAAGCAGAAATTGAAAATAACCCCAATACTTCTGCACTAGTTGATCCAGGAAAATTTAAAGCTATAGACAACCTTGCCATTTATTATTTACAAAAATTACTAGCGCAGTGGCAATTATTCCCGCAAGCAGGCTCACAGCAAACCTTAGAGAAAATTTATCAAGCAGGAAATATTCAGCCCCATTACCAGCTAACCATGCAACGCTTTTTGAAGATGCTAGTAACAGATGGGCTATTGGAATCACAAGGTAATATCTACATTGCCAAACAATCTTTTACCAATACCTTAACAGAGAATTTCAGCGCTGAACTGATCGCCCGTTATCCTCAAGATAGGGCGCAATTGCAATTAATACAGCGTTGTGGTGACTGTTTAGCGGATATATTGGCGGGGAAAGTTGAAGCATTACAAATTCTGTTTCCCGACGGTTCAATGGAAACCCTCACGGATTTATATGAGCGTAGTCCAGTTGCCCAGTTTTACAATAAATTAGCCAGCAGTGCTGTACAACAAATCATCAATAATTACCCTAGCAAACAACGCCTACGCATTTTGGAAATAGGTGCAGGAACTGGCGGTACAACTACTGAAGTATTAACTACTTTACCTGCTGGTAAAGTTGAATATTGGTTTACAGATTATTCCGATATCTTTCTCACTGCTGCCAAGGGTAAGTTTGCCAACTACCCATTTGTACAATATGCCCGTTTGGATATTGAAAAACCTTTTGATTTACAAGGTTTTGAGGGCGGTAGTTTTGACGTAATTATTGCGGCTAACGTACTCCACGCCACTAGCAATTTAACATCTACCCTCGCTAATGTTGGGCGGTTACTCCAACCTAACGGTGTCTTAGTATTAATAGAACTTACCCAACCCCACCATTGGTTAGATTTGACTTTTGGTTTAACCAAAGGGTGGTGGTTATTTCAAGGTAATGATTTCCGCCAAGAAATGCCTTTACTACTACCGCAACAGTGGTGCAGTGTTCTCCAATCTCAAGGTTTTGGGGATGTTTGTGCTTTTCCTCATGAGAATACGCAATTAGGGATGATTGGTCAAAGTTTAATACTGGCACGACTAACAGAAAAATTGGCTCCAACTACTCCTGTTCAGCAAAATTCTCAACCTCAAAAATTAGATAATGTAAAAAATATAACTGTTCTTCCTCTAGTTACAACTACAGGATTAGCCTCATGGTTAAGTAACCTCGTAGTTGAAGTTTTAGCACAAGTACTAGGTGTAAAGTCAACACAGGTAGACTTAAATCGTAACTTGGTGGATCAGGGTGTAGATTCCCTCATGGCAGTAGAAACTGTCAGTAAATTGAAGCAAAGACTCAACCTCAGTGCTTTTAGTCCAACGGTTGTGTTTGAACATCCGACGGTTGCAGCCCTAACCAAATACTTATTAGAATCAGAGCCACAATCGCTAGAAGCTCTTTACAACCAGCATATACCACAATCAGTGGCAACAGAGGAATCACAAATATTTATTGATCCTCAAACCATTACTTCACTGAGGGTAACTGTTCCTCAACCAGATGATGCTTCCAATTCTAATACAGATATTGCTATTGTCGGTATGGCTGGGCGTTTTCCCGGTGCTGATTCAATTGAGGAATTTTGGAAATTACTTTCGCAAGGTATTGACGCGATCACAGAAATCCCTCAAAGTCGTTGGTCTTGGTATAACTACTACAATAGCCAACCGGGAACTCAAGGAAAATCCTATAGTAAGTGGGGTGGTTTTCTCAGTCAAATAGACCAATTTGACCCGTTGTTTTTCCATATCAATCCCGCAGAAGCTCAAAAAATTGACCCCCAACAAAGACTATTTATGGAAGTTGCTTGGGAGGCTTTGGAACATGCGGGCTATGGTAACACTCAGTTACAAGGTTCAAAAACAGGTGTATTTGTGGGATGTACCAATTCTTCCTACATTAATAGCGATACCAGAAAACAACTAAAAGGTGATTTTGCAGCTTTATTAGGTAACTCCCTTGCCCTAATTCCCAATCGCTTTTCTTATTTTATGAACTTTCACGGACCATCACTGTTTGTCGATACTTTGTGTTCTTCTTCTTTGGTTGCTTTACATTTAGCATCTCAAAGTCTACGACAAAAAGAATGTCACATGGCCTTGGTTGGGGGAGTAAATATTTTACTAGACCCGCAATATTACGTTGGGTTAAGTAGTGGTAGGGCGCAAGCGATTGATGGCCGCTGTAAAACATTTGACCATGATGCCAATGGTTTTGTCAGCAGTGAAGGAGTTGTTGTGATCGCTGTCAAACGTTTAGAGGATGCATTGGCTGCCCACGATAAAATTTATGGTGTAATTAAGGGTTCGGCTATAAACCACAACGGTTTTTCTAATGGTTTATCTGCACCTAATCCCCGCGCCCAAGCGGATTTAATTCTTGATGCTTATCAGCGCAGTGGTGTAAGTCCAGAACAAATTAGCTACGTAGAAACTCACGGTACTGGTACTGCGTTGGGAGATCCGATTGAAATTCAAGGCTTAACAGAGGCATTTCGCACCCATACCAACAAACATGGCTACTGTGCAATTGGTGCTGTAAAAAGTAATATTGGACACTTGGAACCCGCTTCTGGATTAGCAGGTTTAGTAAAAGTGCTGCTGGCAATGGATCGCGGTTACATTCCACCGACCCTGCATGTTCAAGAACCTAACCCCTATCTAGAGTTGGAAACAACGCCTTTTTATATCAACGACAAATTACGCCCTTGGAAACCCGCCAGTGGTAAGAAGTATGCAGCCGTTAGTGCTTTTGGCATGGGTGGGGCAAACGCCCATGTAATCGTGCAGTCATCACCAAAAATCAACCTCTCACGACCAGCACAAGACCAATCCGCATCTATTTTCACCTTGTCCGCCCGTAGTGCCGAGGCTTTACACAATCAGGCAGTATCCTATATTAACTTTCTCAAAGCAGATACCGAAACTGACTGGCGCGATATCTGCTTTACCGCCAACACTGGTAGGTCCCATTTCCGCCATCGGTTAGCTGTGGTTGTCAGTTCCAAACATCAACTGCTGGAAAAATTATATATTTTTGTGAAAGAGAAAGAGCGATCGCATTTAGAGCAAGCGTTGATTTTTACCGATAGTATTATCTCGCAAACAGCCCTTACCCAAATTATCGAAAAATTATGCCAATTACCAGATTCCGCTCAATCATTAATATATCGGTGGTGTCAGGGCAGTTTATTTACTGAAAAAATACTGCCACATCTAGCAGCAGGGCTGGAAAATAAAGATAATCACGCCTCAAGTTTGCTTGAGAATGACTATATTAAACTTTTATCAGTAATTACTAATTTATACTGCTTGGGTGTCGAGGTAGACTGGGATGCTTTTAACGCAGGTTTGATTAGACAGCGAGTAGCACTACCCACTTATGCCTTTGAACGACAACATTGTTGGATACAAGAAAATCATGTTGATGTTGTCACACTCCAACCATCCCCAACAAGCAATGTCCAAACCCCACAATCATTACTTCATGAAAACAGGTGGGAAACCAGCCCCATCAATACAAACCAACAGGTCAACATCCAACAGCCTTGGTTACTGTTCATTGAACCACAAAGCATTGGCGAAAGCCTCGCCCATAGCCTGAGTCAAAGGGGGATTAAGATTCTCACTGTCTCTCGCGGCCAGCAATTTACAAATAAAAACCAACATTACACCCTCAACCCCCAACAGCCGCAACATTGGCAACAACTAGCGAAAATCATCCAACAACAACAAGTACAACAAATCGTCCACCTCTGGACAGCAACGGCTAACGGCGACAAGCATAGTCTAGTTACTCTGGAACAAGGACTAGAGAGGGGCTTACGCAGCTTACACGCACTCATATTGGCTTTGGTAGAAGAAAAATACCTACCCAAAGGCTTAAATCTGCGTTTAGTCACAGCCAACAGTCAAACACCCAGTCATATCCAAAATCCAGAAGCAGCAACCAGTTGGGGATTACTGAAAACCATCGCCTGGGAAATGCCGCAACTGCAAATCCAAGCCATAGAAGTGGAAATTGACAATCAAACTGATTTAACCCAGTTAGTGAAGCAATTACAGCAAGAATTAACCAGCCCAATTACAGCAGCAGAAATTGCCTACAACAAAGGAGAACGCTGGGGACGAGTTTTAGCACCAGTTGATCATGTTGGCAATTCTCAGTGGCAGCCCCAGGAGAATGGCGTATATTTAATCACGGGGGGATTAGGCGGGATTGGATTATCAGTTGCCCATTGGTTAGCAGAACTTGCACCAGTGACTTTAATTTTGAGCGCACGTTCTTCCTTTCCAGCAACAGAACAGTGGAGACAATGGTTGCAGACACATCCCCAGGATGACCCCACCAGTATCAAAATTCATCAACTGCAAAAAATTATAGACCTGGGTAGCCAACTGCAAATTGAACAAGCGGATGTAGCTGATTTGATCTCGATGTCACGTTTATTTGCTCATATCAACAGTGAATACGGACAACTAAACGGAATTTTCCACACCGCAGGGATTACCCAAGATGGGTTGTTACGTTCCAAGTCAAAATCAACACTAGCCCAGGTGTTACAGCCGAAGGTATACGGTACTTGGTTGTTACACAGCCTCAGCAGTCAACAGCAATCACCAGTGTTGATGGTGTTATTTTCTTCAGTGGCTGCGTTGACTGGGAATATTGGACAAGCAGATTATGCCGCAGCCAATTGCTATTTAGATAGTTTTGCCCAGTGGCGTTATGCTCAGGGGTTGCCAACTTTAAGTATTAATTGGGGCTTGTGGGCAGAAACTGGCATGGGTCAACATTTGCAAGAGTCTGCACAACAGCGCGGCTTGGCTGCTCTGACTACTCCTACTGCTTTAACTCATTTAGAACTGGTGATGACATTAAACAAAGCTCAGGTAGTAATCGCCAAATTTGCCCAAGATGAAAAACCCCAGTTGCAAAATCAGGATAATCTAAATCAACAACACCATAATACTGCTGTTGAAATCGAGGAATTTATAGTGGAAATCCTCAGTGAAAATCTAGAAATTCCGCTACATCGAATTGATGTTCAACAACCCTTTTTAGAAATGGGTATTGATTCGGTAACGGCTCTAAAATTGGTGGCAATCCTGGAAGATCAAACCCAAACCTTTCTTCCCAAAACACTTTTCTTTGACTACGCCAATATTAAAGACTTAAGCCAAGGGCTAGTGAAGCAATACAGTAATTTGTTGAACTTTAAGCAATCAATACCACAGCCAACAGCTAACGTTCAGATATCAAAAGCAGTCGAAAATACTGCCAGCAAATCTCAGATAGAGACAAATTGGGCACATTCTACCTTTAACAGCGAACCTATAGCCGTAATTGGCATGAGCGGACGTTTCCCTGATGCTAGCGATGTACAAAGTTTTTGGGAACTTCTCCGTCAAGGACACGATGCAGTCACAGAAGTACCCGCCGAACGTTGGGACGTTAATAAATACTACAACCCTAACCCCCAAGCTGAAGGCACAAGCTACAGCAAATGGGGTGCGTTTCTCAAAAACTTAGAACAATTTGACCCGTTGTTGTTCCGCATTTCTCCGCGAGAAGCAGAAACGATGGATCCACAACAGCGAATCATGTTGGAATTAGTGTGGGAAACTCTAGAGATTGCTGGATATGGAGGCAAGAAGCTAGCCGATACAGAAACAGGTGTATTTATCGGTGCTACTTATAGCCATTATTCGCGGGAAAATGTTCCCTATCTTCATGGTGACGCTTACGCTAGTTTGGGTAATAGTAATGCCATTCTTGCTAACCGTTTATCCTACTTTTTTGGTTGGCGCGGTCCTTCCCTGACAATAGATACTCTATGTTCTTCCTCTCTTGTTGCATTACATATGGGAGTACAAAGCTTGCGTCGGGGCGAGTGCGAACAAGCCATCGTCGGTGGAGTACATGCAGGAATGTCCCTTGGCTACTACCAAGCTCTAAGTCGTTTGGGAGCAGTGTCGCCCAAAGGACGTTGCCGGACATTTGATCGTCAAGCCGATGGTTACGTTCCAGGTGAGGGTGCGGGAGTCTTTATACTCAAACCTTTATCCAAAGCATTGCGCGATCGCGATTTTATTTGGGGACTGATTTTAGGTAGTGCTACTAATCATAGTGGTCGATCTAGCGGTCTTACCGTGCCAAATTCATCAGCCCAAGCGCGTTTGATTCAACGAGCGCTCAAGGATGCAAATGTCAGTGCAGATGATATTTCTTATATCGAAGCTCACGGTACAGCCACTTCCCTTGGTGATCCCATCGAAGTTCAAGGACTAGTACAAGCTTTCAGCTCTGATACTCAACGCCAACAATTTTGTGCCATTGGTTCTGTCAAGTCTAATATTGGTCACTTAGAACCTGCTGCAGGTATGGCGGGACTGTTCAAAATCTTGTTGGCGATGAAAGCTAAACAGATACCACCAACATTACATGTTACGGAAATTAACCCTAATATTAATTTTGAACAAACTCCATTTTATGTAAATGACCGTCTGCGAGACTGGAAAGCTGATGAGAGTCCCAGAAGAGCAGGTTTAAGTGCTTTTGGGATGGGTGGTGCTAATGTCCATGTAGTTGTTCAAGAAGCACCAGAAGTATCAGCGATAGAAAATAGTTGCGATCGCCCAATTCATATTCTTACACTCAGTGCCAAAAATGAAACCGCTTTACAACAACTTACTGATAAATTTAGCCAACATCTAGCTAATCATCCTAGTCAAAAATTAGCTGATATCTGTTTCAGTGCCAACACAGGAAGGGCGCATCTACCGCACCGTCTCTCTGTCATAGCATCCAGTCAACATGATCTAGCTAATACCCTGCATACTTATCACCAAGGGCAAACAGCATCTAATCTGCACACCGGACAAATCGAGTCCCGTCCCAAAATTTGCTTCCTATTCACAGGTCAAGGCAGCCAGTATGCCGAAATGGGCAAACAACTTTACCTAACTCAACCTAGCTTCCGAAAAGTGGTAGATCGATGTGCAGCTATTTTAGAGGGTGAATTAGAACAACCCTTATTAGAAGTATTATTCGGTCAACAACAACAGCTACTACAACAAACCAGCTATACCCAAGTTGGACTGTTCGTGATCGAGTATGCACTTTACGAATTATGGCAGTCGTGGGGAGTTAAACCAGATGTAGTGATGGGGCATAGTTTGGGTGAATATGTCGCTGCAACGGTTGCTTCTGTAATGAGTTTAGAAGAAGGGCTGCGTTTAGTTGCATATCGGGGCAAGCTCATGCAGGCATTACCAAGCAATGGAGCAATGGCAGCAGTGTTTGCTTCTGTTGAGCAAGTGTTATTTTACACCGGACAAATTGATATTGCCGCTCTTAACGGACCCCAAAACACGGTTATTTCTGGTTCGCAAGAAGCTATTACAAAAGCTTGCTCGCAACTCCAAGCTGCGGGAATATCGGTACATCCGTTAGCAGTTAGCCAAGGATTTCACTCAGTTTTGATGAAGCCAATGCTAGAACAATTTGCGATTAAAGCTGGAACTGTCAATTGGCAAGCCCCCAAAATTCAACTCCTATCGAATTTAAATGGCGAACCGATCACACAGGTAATGGATGCTCAGTATTGGTGCGAGCAAATTCTTCGTCCTGTTCAATTTGCTAAGGGAATGGAATACTTACAAACACAGCAATATCAAGTATTTCTGGAAATTGGCGCTCATCCGATTTTGTGCGGAATGGCTAGTAAGCTGCCGCAAAAGCAAAACTTACAGCTATTACCTTCCATCCGTCGAGAGGATAAATCCTGTTGGCAAACTCTGCTGTCTTCTGCTGGAAAACTGTATACCCAAGGTGTAGATATTAATTGGGAACAATTTGATGCTGACTTTCAACGTTGTCGCGTTCCTTTGCCGACTTATCCTTTCCAACGTCAGCACTATTGGTTAAAACCCAGCAATCAAAACGATCAACCTACCACTATAAAACCAATGCACACTTTCCTTGATCGCCAAGTTATTTTATAAACGTAAATTTCTATCTCACCATCTAGCCTATTATCAAAGGTATAAAAAAGTTATGATACACAATACGCAATTATTACCCGTAGTTCAAAAATCTACCTGTTTTGAGAAAACTTTTGTTTTAGAAAAAGAAAGGGTATTAACTGATCATCAAGTTATGGCGATGGCGGTATTACCGGGGGTTGTTTATCTGGAAATGGTGATAGCTGCAACTTTTGCACTGCAAGGAAAATTTCCAATTACAGTTAGAGACCTTACCTTTACCAAACCAATGACAGTCCCAGCAGGAGAACCTGTAAATGCTGAACTAATGCTAGAACCGCAAGCACAAACGACTAAGTTTCAAATCTCTAATCGAAACTTAAATGTTATATATGCTACGGGTACGGTAGCAAAGACTGAACAAGTAAATCCCATAGCTTTAGATATTCGCACAATCCGTGATCGCACACATCAATCGCTCCAACCAGAGAATATTTATTCCTGGTATCGCAATTTGGGCATTGACTACGGTGCTGGATTCCGGGTGATCCAGTCGTTACAAGTCAACCAGAGCGAAGGACTCGCGGTACTAGAAGCACCAGCATCGCTGTGGACAGAAGCCTCAACTTACTACCTGCACCCAGCCATCTTGGATGGGGCATTACAGTCTTTGGGGGCGCTGCTTGGTTTGGGTACGGGTAAACAGACAGGCTCGCTGTACCTGCCATTCGCTATTGAAAAAGTCACAGTATACGGGCAAGTTCAGGGGCAGGTTTTCGCCCACGTTCGTAGCTTGGAGTCAGACAATAAAAACTCAACCGTAGCCAAGGGTGAAGTTTTTATTACCAGCCCCAATGGTAATATTTTAGTTGAACTGCAGGGAGTGACTGTCCTCCGCAAAACCAACATGGCTGAAAAATCCATATCTTCATCTTCTACCAGCTTATACAATTTTTGTTATCAATTACTTTGGCAGCCAGAACCAGCACCTGTAAATTTTACAATCAAAAAGCGGGCTTGGTTAGTTTTCATGGACGAACTCGGCCTAGCAGAAGCCCTGTGTCAAGCTCTACAACAAGCCGGACATACATATATAGCAGTTAAAGTTGGTACTAAGTTTAATCGTGTAGATAAGTATAATTATTCCATCTCTCCTACCCAAGACCAAGCATACCAACAGCTATGGCAAGCAGTTTACCAAGACCATGAAGAAATTACTGGGATTATTTACCTTTGGTCGCTGACAAATAGGGATTTTCGCAACACTGATTTACAGCAACTGCACGTCAATATTGAACAAAAATTTAACAATCTGTTATTAATTACCCAAGCATTAGCAAAACAACAGCATCAACCCTGTGATTTATGGTTAATTACCAATGATTCGCAGTCGGTAACAGTCAATACTCAAGTTTTCCACCCAGAACAAGCAGCGCTGTGGGGACTAACACGGGTAATTTCCCGCGAATATGCTGAACTACGCTGTCATTGTGTAGATTTATCATTGCAGGAACCCATTGCAAAACTTGTTGAAGTCCTGCGGCAAGAACTGCAAATGGCTGACTCGTCCCATGATGTTGCATATCGAGGAGAACAACGCTGGACACCTCACCTAGTACCGATTACTCCAGTAGATTCTACCAACAACAAACCCTTAACTGTTCGACCAGAGGGGGTTTACTTGATTACAGGCGGTTTTGGGGGTTTAGGTGGTGAAGTTGCGAAATTACTAGCTTCTCATGATTGCTCCCATCTGTACCTGCTAGGACGCAGACCTCTACCACCAGAGTCTACATGGTCTGCATGGTTAACACAAAATTCCGAACAAGAGGAAATTGCCACCCGCATCAAACAAGTTCAGCAACTCCAATCTTTAGGGGTACAAGTTATCCCTGTGAGTGGAGATGTAGCGAATTTAGCAGAAATGACAGCATTAATCGAGTTGATTTGCAATCGTCACGGGCAACTGCATGGCATTATTCATGCTGCCGGTGTAATTCAGGATGGGTTATTGCGTAGCAAATCAATGACAGCGATCTCTGAAGTGCTACGTCCAAAAGTCATCGGTGCATGGGTTTTAGCACAAGCCAGCCAGCATTTAAATTTAGATTTCTTGATCTTCTTCTCTTCCCTTGCGGCTTTAACTGGCAATGTTGGTCAAGGTGATTATGCTGCTGCTAACGCATTTCTTGATGCTTATGCCGCCTACCTAAAACCAACTCGTCCCGCTTTCAGTATCAATTGGGGTCCTTGGAGTCATGTCGGTATGTTAAAAACAACTGACAATGAGCAGATTCGAGCAATGGGATTGGAAGCAATCACACCAGATTCTGGACGGCAGTTGTTTAACTTAGCACTAAGCGCCAGATCCGGACAATGGGCAATTTTTAAGCAATCTTCCACTCAAAATTTGGGTGAAGGTGTAATTTCTTTAAATAAACTTCGTCTTAGCAAAGTACAAAAATCCACACCAACTAGGACATTAGAACCTCAAGTAAAAGTAAATCCTGACCTGTTAAAGTTAATTCAATTGTATCTGCTTGACAAAGTAGCGCGGACATTGCGACTTGCAGAGGAACACATTAATCCTAAAGAAAACTTTATGGATTTGGGATTTGACTCCATTATGGCGGTGCAAGTCAAAAGTTCCATTGAGCAAGATACTGGCTTAACCCTAGATGCAACCTTATTGTTTGAATTTCCTTCTATTATCGAGTTAGCTGAGTATTTAACTAATCAACATCCAGAAGCTTTTAAGAAATTGTTATTACCAGATACAGTAACTCAGGTAGATCGAGAAGCAAAACAGCCTGTAATCGAAAACAAGATTTTAAATAATGATTCAGAGAAAAATATTACATCAATAGTCCGTGAACATAGCTTGCTGAACGAGTTAGATGGAACTCACCAGCAACTTAACAGCGACGATGACGGAGATGTGGCTATTATTGGCTTATCTTGCCGTTTACCAGGAGCAGCGAACCTAACTCAGTTCTGGCAAAATCTCCAGCTAGGGGTAGATGCAATTACAGAAGTACCGCGATCACGTTGGGATTGGCAAAAATTCTACCACCCAGACATCTCTCAAACAGGAAAAACCTCTAATAAATGGGGTGGGTTTATGGAGGGAGTTGAGGAATTTGACCCAGCCTTCTTTGGGTTGTCTTGGCGAGAAGCTCTACAAATGGACCCGCAACAACGCCTGATGTTAGAGGTAGTTTGGGAAACCTTAGAAACATCGGGATACTTACCAGAGCAATTGGCTAAAGTCACCACGGGCGTGTTTGTTGGTACTGCTGGTCAAGAATATACTAACATACTTAAACGTGCCAATCGCTACTATGATGGACATACGGGTTCGGGTAATGCCCTATCAATAGTTTCCAACCGCATTTCCTACCTATTCAACTGGACTGGTCCAAGTCTGACTATAGATACAGCCTGCTCTTCATCATTAGTAGCACTGAATATGGGCTATCAAGCTATCCGGCGTAAAGAAATAGATATTGCCCTTGTTAGCGGTTCTAATTTGATTTTGACACCAGACGGAGCAATCATTTTCGGTCAGGCGGGGATGTTATCTATGGATGGACATTGTAAAACCTTTGATGGCAGAGCTGACGGATATGTGCGGGGTGAAGGTGTGGGCGCGGTGTTGCTCAAACCTTTAGCCCAAGCCATCCGAGACAAAGACAATATCTGGGCTGTAATTAAGGGTACAGGAGTGAATCATGATGGTCACTCTAAAGCCACCCTCACCGCACCAAATCCCAAAGCCCAACGTCGCTTGTTAGAAAATGTTTGGCAGCAGGCGGGCATAGACCCATCTCATCTGAGTTACATTGAAGCCCACGGTACCGGTACTTCTTTAGGCGATCCAATCGAAATTCGCGGGCTGGTGGAAGCCTTCGCAACCCATACAAAAAAACGCGCTTTCTGTGCTATTGGTACGGTCAAGTCAAATATTGGACACCTCGAACCTGCGGCGGGAATTGCTGGATTAATCAAAGTAATACTTGCTTTAAAACACCGACAATTGCCACCAACGCTGCACTTCCAAAGTCCCAACCCTCATATTGTGTTTGAAGAAAGTCCATTTTATGTTAACGATAAATTGCGACATTGGACATCAACGATTGGTAAACGCTTGGCAGCAGTAAGCAGTTTTGGTTTTGGTGGTACAAACGCCCATGCAGTTGTTCAGGAAGCCCCAACAATCCCAGTTGAGAGACTAGCACAAGACCGACCAGCCCATATTTTTACTCTCTCTGCCCAAAGTCCTGAAGCTTTGCAACATTTGGTAGAGCGTTACTTACAATATGTTGACCAAGAAGATAGTACTGATATCCGCGATATTTGCTTTACAGTCAATACTGGCAGAACTCATTTTCGCTATCGTCTCGCCTTAGTTGTACGCTTTCAGGATCAATTAGCAGATAAACTTTACATCATCTCGCAAACCGCCAACAAAACCTCCCTGCGACGAAAGCTTATTTTCCTCAGCCCTAAAGTAATAGAGGAAACAACCTTTTCCTCAATTGTGAAGCGACTGCAACAATTACAACCACAAGCACACACAGCATTGCGGAACTGGTGTCAAGGCAGTTTATTCAGTCATAAAATTGCGCCCTATCTAGGATTAGCTCCAGAATTTACAAGCAATGCCGCTCTTTCTCTTACTGATCACACCTACGTAGAATTATTAAAAGAGCTAGCAGAACTTTACTGTTTAGGAGTGGAAATAGATTGGCAAGCAGTAGATGCAGGTTTCATCAGAAAGCGTGTTGTACTACCTACCTACCCTTTTCAACGTCAGCGTTGTTGGCTCGAACCAGTACAAGAAAATATCGCCAATAGCAGTTTAGAAATGTCCATACATCCTTTGTTGGGACAGCCACGCTCAAACCTAGAAGGAGCAGTGTTTGAAAAACATTGGCATCAGCAAAACTCTCTGTTATTACAGCATCATCAAGTTAACGATCTTGCTCTATTACCAGGAGCAAGCGTTATCGAATTGATGGCAGCTGCAACCCAATATTTGCAGCCAAATAAAACTTATCGGTTGTCACAAATCGTCTTTAACCGTCCGCTCAACTTAGGTGCGTCGGGAGAAGTCTGGACTCAAGTATTAATTACCAATAGCAGTCAAAATTTAAACTTCTACTTGCGTAGTTCCCCAGAAAATCCTACACCAGAGTCCCATTGGACAGATAATGCAATCGCGCAGTTAGCAGAAGCTACATTCAGTAAGCCGACAGCACTTGATATTAGCAACATTAGAGCTAGATGTTCTCAACTATTATCCGGAGAACAAATTTATCAGGGTTTTGCTAAGGCAGGCTTAAAGTACGGAGAGGCGCTACAAGCTCTCACTCAAGTCCAATTTGGTCAGCACGAAGTATTAGCTCAATTACAACTACCGCATATATGGTTGTCTAGCGCCTCAGCTTATCGAGTGCATCCAGTCTTAGCAGATGCTGCTCTCCAAGCTTTAGCAGCACTATTTAGAGAACCAGACCAATCGCAATTTCTCTATATTCCCTTTGCGATTGATGAAGTTTGTATTTACAATCATCTCCCTAATCACGTACTGAGTTGGGCTAAGTTGAGAGACACAACAAATTCTTATGAGGGAAATATCACAATAGATGTGATTTTAGCAACCCCAGAGGGAGAAGTATTGGTAGAAATGAAACAAGTTCGTCTGCGTCGCATCAGACAACGCGAACAGGTGAGCCAAACCCCACAATCATTACTTCATGAAAACAGATGGGAAACCAGCCCCATCAATACAAACAAACAGGTCAACATCCAACAGCCTTGGTTACTGTTCATTGAACCACAAAGCATTGGCGAAAGCCTCGCCCATAGCCTGAGTCAAAGGGGGATTAAGATTCTCACTGTCTCTC
>Ga0208601_1000005_pt1 | contig 73336 bp, 71 predicted proteins | sample LakMenEpi09Nov12_FD_150684 | JGI IMG/M metagenome (GOLD analysis project Ga0208601, IMG submission 150684) | Freshwater microbial communities from Lake Mendota, WI - 09NOV2012 deep hole epilimnion (SPAdes) | ecosystem: Environmental > Aquatic > Freshwater > Lake | place: Lake Mendota, Madison... | reverse complement strand
ACTGAATGCTAACGCTAATCTCGTCGGTATTGGCATGGATAATCAACTATGGACAAGAAAGACCTTAACCAGTAATTGGGAAAAAATACCCAATAGTGGCTTGGTTTTGGCGATTACCTTTATGCCTGATGGTACTCTGGTGGGTATTGGCATGGATAATCAACTATGGACAAGAAAAAATTACTTAACCAGTAATTGGGAACATATACCTAATAGTGGTGCAGTTTTGGCGATTACTGCTATGCCTGACGGTACTCTGGTAGGTATTGGCATGGATAATCAACTATGGACAAGAAAAAATTACTTAACCAGTAATTGGGAACATATACCTAATAGTGGTGCAGTTTTGGCGATTACTGCTATGCCTGACGGTACTCTGGTAGGTATTGGCATGGATAATCAACTATGGACAAGAAAAAATTACTTAACCAGTAATTGGGAACATATACCTAATAGTGGTGCAGTTTTGGCGATTACTGCTATGCCTGACGGTACTCTGGTAGGTATTGGCATGAACAATCAACTATATACAAGAAAAACCTTAACCAGTAATTGGGAACATATACCTAATAGTGGTGCAGTTTTGGCGATTACTGCTATGCCTGACGGTACTCTGGTAGGTATTGGCATGAACAATCAATTATATACAAGAAAAACCTTAACCAGCAATTGGGAACATATACCCAATAGTGGGGCAGTTTTGGGTATTGCATATTACCCAGCCGTGCGCCAACCAGTGCCAAAACCTTTAAATGGGCAAATTGTTGTTAATGCAGATGAATGGACACTAAGCAATCAAGGTTTCCAAAAAGCCCCTGATACAGCCACATTTGTGACTAATGTTGCCCAATACTTTGTTGGTGATGAAAAAGGTAAATTTCATGTACTTTCCAATAATTTCGGTTTAACTCAATCTTCTTTAGAGCAAACAATGACCAAAGCAGGTCATACTTGGACTAAAGGAATGAATATCCCCATTGATTTAGCAACCCTTTCTCAATATAATGCTGTTTTTGTCGGTGGCGATCCTGTTAATAATCAAGTCTTAATTGATTATGTGAAGAATGGTGGCAAAGTTTATCTCTGCGCTGGTACAGGTCAAGGAGGCTCACAAACTGAAGCCAACAATTGGAATACTTTTCTCGCTGCATTTGGTCTAAAATATGGGGGTTCATATAATGGAATTAGCGGAAATTGTCCCGTTAATCAAAATCACCCTCTATTTGCAGGAGTAAAAACCATTTATCAAGATAATGGTAACTCTATTGTTGATTTACAACCGGATTCGCCACTTAATCAAGTTATCCTTACTCATAGTAGTGGACAAGGGCTAATCGCTACGGCTGAATTTATTAAAACCCCTGCACCTCAACCAACTCCCGCGCCTGTGTCACCAGTTGATGTAACTCCTGTACCAACTCCTGCACCTCAACCAACTCCCGCGCCTGTGTCACCAGTTGATGTAACTCCTGTACCAACTCCTGCGCCTGTACCGACTCCCGCGCCTGTACCAACTCCCGCAACTTTAGTAACTGACTCGGAAGAATTTACCATCACTGCCACGACAAATGTAACTATTTCCAAATTAGTTTATAAAGGTGCAGTTAAACGCACTCAAGCCGATGAATATATAGAGATTAGCAACTTAGGTAATACTCCTGCTAATATCTCTGGGTGGAAAATAACTTCTGCGGCTAGTTCTAAGCAATTTTTAACCTTCCCATCAGGAACTATCTTAGAAGGTGGTAAGAGTTTCCGCATTTACACGAATGAAGTACATCCTGAAACAGGTGGTTTCTCCTTTGGTAGTAAAACTGCTATTTGGAATGATGCAGGGGATGAAGCTAAACTTTTTGATACCGCAGGAAGCAATGTTTCCACTTTAGCTTATGGGAAAAATACCGTTGCTGGCATCAAACAAGAGTTAAAAGTTCCTCAATTAAAGTTTGTGGCTACTCATACTTTAATTAACAAACAAATGGCTTTAGGCGGAAAAGTCACATTTACCGAAGCTTTATCTTCAGCAATTCAGAGTTTTCTTGAAGATGATAGTAATGCTAAAAATCCTTTGGCATTAATTCTTAAAGATCCCACAGCTTTTGGTTTAGCTGCTGGTGCTACTAAAGCAATGGCTACTGAAAAGTTGCGTTCTTATCTGAACGAGGGCGGAACATTGAGTTTACTTCCTAATGCTAAAAGTAGCACAGGAGTGGATAAAAATTGGATTTTTGAGCTATCACTGGCAGCATTTGCAGGGAAAACCTTCTGTGCAGTTGTGACCGAAATGACGTGACACAAGCCCCGTCCTTCTAGGACGGCTTTTCTTGATTCTTAATATACTCTAGGACTTACGCATTGACAGGATCAACCAAATATGGGGTATGGGTTTCGGGTATTTTAACATGATTTTTTGATGATTTTTGAGCGATAGCGAAGCGCTGCTGCAAGCAGTTCGCTATTGATCGGAAGTTAATCGCCAAAAGCCTGAAACGACGGATTTTCGTTCATTCACATGATGGTGAATTTGTACAGTGCGTAAGTCCTATACTCTTTTAATATTTCTAGTGGCGCACCACCGACTGAAGTGGCAAAATAACTGGGACTCCATAAAGATTCTTCGTGGGGTTTTTTATATCCGGCTTGTCCATATCTGCGGCTAGACACGCCTTTTAGAGAATTTACTATTTGAGAAACAGATAATTTAGGAGGATATTCAATCAGTGCATGGACGTGATTCCCTTCACCGTTAAACTCAAGCACTTTAAAATAGCATTAACGATGAAAGCCAGATATCAATTCCGTTTCTACCCGACAGACCAACAGCAAAAGCTTTTAGCTCAATTGTTTGGTTGTGTTCGCGTGGTTTGGAATGATGCACTGGCTATCTGTAAGCAGTCGGAAAAACTACCAAGCAACAACGACTTGCAAAAGTTGGTAATTACCCAAGCGAAGAAAACTATTGAGCGGCAATGGTTATCTGAAGTTTCTAATATTCCTTTACAACAATCAGTTGCAGATTTGGGAATTGCCTATAAAAACTTTTTTAATTCTTGTAAAGGTAAAAGAAAAGGTAAAAAAATTGGTAGTCCTAAGTTTAAAAAGAAAACAAATCAGCAGTCAGCACGATTTAGAATTGGTGGTTTTTCAATTAAAGGAGGTAAAGTTTATCTAGCCAAAATTGGTAACGTTAGCCCGATTTGGTCAAGAGATTTACCCTTTGCTCCTAGCTCTGTCACAGTAATAAAGGATTGTGCTAACCGTTATTTTCTCAGTTTTGTAGTAGAAGTTGAAACCGTAAATATTGATGCTAAAAACCAAAGTATCGGTATTGATTTAGGAATAAAAACTTTTGCTGTAATGAGTAATGGAAAAAAAGCCCAAAGCCCCGATTACTCAAAATTAGACAGGAAGATTCGCAAACTATGGCTTCGCCACGCAAGCTATCAGAAGAAATTAGCACGGCAACCAAAAGACTCACAACGAAGAAATAAAACCCGAATTCAAATTGCAAAACTACATAACGAAATAGCTGATACCCGGAAAGACTTTTTGCACAAACTATCCACCAAAATAGTTAGCGAAAACGAAGTTATCGTTTTAGAAGATTTGAATGTATCGGGCATGGTTGAAAATCGCAAACTTGCTAGGGCGATTAGTCTTCAGGGATGGAGAGAGTTTCGGACGTTATGTGAAGCTAAATCACAGAAGTTTGGCAGGACATTTCACGTCATTAGTAGATGGGAACCGACCAGCCAAATTTGCTCTGAATGTGGCTACAAATGGGGGAAACTTGATCTAAAAATTCGGTCGGTTAAGTGCCTGAATTGTGGGACTGAACACGACCGAGACGAGAACGCCGCAAAAAATATAAATAAAGTCGGGATAGGGCATTGCCACGACTCTAAACGGGCGCAGAGACAGAGTAAGACTAGCAACGGTTAGCGTCAGTCAGTGAAGCGTCAAGAATCACCGCACCTTCAGGTCGGTGAGTATGTCAAAAGAAGACTGTTTCTCCGTTATCTCCCTCCAGTTCTATCCTGTCCATAGCCTTAGTCGAGGATTGAGTACCGTAGGGCATACGGGAACTTTCATGCTAGACATGAGCAACGCTTTAGGAGATGAGTCCTCTACTCAGGCTGGAGAGATCCTGTCTGAGCAAGTCATGTCTTTGATTAAAGAATCCCCGCGTCTTTAGACCGGGGAGTGTCAACAGTCAGTATCCTATAACTTTTCAGGATTCAGCGCCAGAGGAAGTCCGACTAAACACGGGGGATAAATAAGCTACTAAAGCACCAATAGCAAAAGCGGAAATATTGCGGACGAGAGGCAACCAATCGCTGGTACGAGTAATAACTGGAGCAATACCGAAGGCAATAAACAACATCCCCCATAAGGGTGAAAAAATTAACGCCCATTGCCAACCAAGTATCTTTTTGTCGCCGCGCGGTTGGGCAGCAAAACCACAAATAATCCCCCCAACAGCAGAGGTAACAAGGGTGAGTATCCATTGTTCTCTAGGGAGTCCAGGAACGACGTTACAACCGCCTTTGAGTAAGCAACCTTTCACTGAATTTAGAGCCTGGAGAATGGCTTGATCTTCTCCTTCTTCACGGACAAAGTATAAGTTACCAAAGCGGGTTTGTAGTTCAATCCAGAAGGTGCGGGGTAAGAATTCATAAACGGCATCACCAACACTAAAGCTGAGGATGTTACCACCACGAGCATCTGCTACTAGGAGAATGCTTTTATCATCTAAACCCCAATATTTGATTACTGCTCTCCCTGGGGTGCGGTCGTATTGAGTTAAAACGCGCAATTTCCAACCAGTATCAGTTTCAAACTGCTCTAATTCTTTAACTAGCTTTTCTTCTTGGGGGTCAGGGAGAGTTTTTGCTAAATCTACTACTGGGGTGACAAAGCTGGGTAGCAAATCGGGATTTTCATAAGCTAGGGCAGATGGAGAATTAATTGCCCAAATTGAGCCAATAAAGCCAAATACGGCAATTGATACTAAAATTCGTCGCCAAAAACACAGGTGCATGAACGTTATTATACTATTATCTACGGGAGAATGTAAAAAGTGCTTTTCAAAGATTAATGTAAAAGTGATACTTCTTTACACTTCTTTACCTTACTCTAATATTAGATATCTCAGCAAAATCTGATGGAGAAATTAGGAATTGGTGACCACTCGCTGTTCATCAGTTTTGGCAGTGTTTAATCCCGTTCTCATTGATCAGCGTTTTCGCATTTCTCCTGGTTTTTTTTTGCGAGCGAAGCTTGTCCAAGCTGCTTTAAAGCCGACGAAGACACTACGGGTGCTAATTTGTAGATTTTCTGCTTGTTTTTTGGCGGTATCTAGACTTTGATCAAATTGTTTGACAACTTGACCGGCACTTTTAACACCTTCACTAACATCATCGGTTAATTCGGTTATTTCTAAGGTGGTGTTGCGGATAGCGTTGAGAGTGGGTGGCAACTCCCGTGAAAGGGTATCAAAGAATTTTTCGGCACTGCGAGCAGCATGGGCTACTTCCTGCAAAGCGGGTATGGCTGCCACCAAAACGGCTGTTAGACTGGCAGCAACTAAGAGGATGGATAGTCCCAGCCAAAACAAAGGATCAATCACGGTTATGCCACTTATGAACGTTCTAGTTTTTCGGTCAAAGGATCAGTATCGTTTGTGCTGCTGCTGACATCAACAGTATTTTTTTTGTTTAAATTTTGGCTTTCGCGCTGGGTAGCGTCTATACCAACTGCGATCGCATCCCGCAGTCTGTCTACGGTTTCATCCCAGTTTTGCAGGGTGCTATTAGAAAGACGATCTGCCTGAATTTGCACGCTGGTCGTGATATCTTCTGCTAATTCGGGGATAGCATTGGCAGATTTTTTCACAAGTTTACGGGTTTCCCGTCCTGTGCGGGGAGCAACTAATAAACCTGCTAAAGTGCCAATAGCTGCTCCTAACATCAAACCACCAATAAAGATTCCAGAACGGTTGTTAGACATTTTTTGATTTTTCTACTCCATAGAATTTATCTTATATCTTGCACTGGGTATTGAGAAGTTGCGGTGACACAATTAAAACTTCTTCTTTCTTCTTTCTTCTTTTTGACAACTGACAACTGTACGGGCGAAGCATTTGGAGAACTATTTTTGGTAATGACCGATAATTTATCTTCCAAATGCTTCGCACTGTACGGGCGAAGCATTTGGAGAACTATTTTTGGCAATAACCGATAATTTATCTTCCAAATGCTTCGCCCCTACTGACCACTGACGACTGTACGGGCGAAGCATTTGGAGAACTATTTTTGGTAATGACCGATAATTTATCTTCCAAATGCTTCGCCCCTACTGACCACTGACGACTGACTCTTACTATATATTAGCTATAAGTTGCTACTTTTTTAGCTACAAGCCAAAGATTAGATACAGCATATTTCACATATACTACCTCTCTTGAAGCATCACAAGAACCTTTGAGGGTTTGTGTTTTTATATCATCTTTTACAAGTTTGGCCTGGTAAGTATAGAGAGTTCCAGAAGGTTGTTCAAAACTTAACTCACCTAAAATTGTCTGATTATCTAGGCTTTTCTCCAGAATTTTCCCTGTGACTTTATAGTTAAACCAATCCCAACCTAAACGCAGCATGAGTTCTCTTTCCAAAATTTGCAAGGGATTTGGTAAGATTCCCCAACCGCGATAAACTTTATTTAAACATTCTATATCCCCAGTTTGGGTAAGAATTGATTTAAAGGTATCTTGATCCAGAACTCCGTAATATCTGCCTTGGGGAAAATCTATGGCCGTGGGTGCAAATCTATGTCCACCAAAGTGACTTGATCTCCAAATTCTGAGATGATTTAACTGTAAATCAAAGATGGTATTTTGAGCATGAAAGTAAAAAGGATTGCCATATTTTGCACAACATTGATCATGGCTACCATGGGTACAAACTAATATATCTCTTGTGGTATTGGATGCTATTTCATCATCAACACTGACTCCAGTTAACCATTTCCTGACTACTCCTGCTACTTGTTCAATATTTGGTAATTTAAATTCTTGTTTTCGGTATCCGTTACTTGATCCCTTTTCTTGCTGATAAATTAATAAAGTTGTTTGTTCTTCCCTGTGTGTTTCATCATTAGCAATTAATAGAAAATGAATTGATAATTTAGCACGTTTGACATCTGCAACCAAAATCCGTAAATTATCTGGAACCCATTTAGAATTAAAGGCTTCAGAAACCCAAGGGGTAGGACATTCTACTAATATATAGGTTTGGTGGTTGGTAGCACTACCAATAACATCTTCTTGTATTTCTCGTGAATGATCAGCGCAAAAAAAATTATTCATTGACACTTACTCAAATATATATTTTATGAACAATTGTTAACAAAAATCTAGGTAGACACTTTATCAAATTCTGATTTTTCCCAGTCTTTCCGGTTAAATAAATGCTCTTTCCCAAAATGTTAAGAATTCAAAATATCATTTTTTTTACATTTAACAGGAAGATTTTCTAGAATATCTGGAGCTAATTTATCGCTTTTTCGATTAGTATTCTTCATCCTTAGTCTTAATCGCTGAATTCTGAGATCTAAACTTTTCCCTAAATGATCTAAATAGAAAATCCGATCTTTTGTATGTATACTTAATGACATACATTCACTAGCTTTTAAATTATAGCTAAATTTATCCATATTGCGAAATATTCTCAATTGATTGTGAAAAAAATATAAAGGCTAGAAACTTTCTTTTTATCTAATCACGTATTTTGACTCTAACCCAACTCAATTGATAAAGCAACTATTTTCTTAAATAAATTCTACAAAAATATATCTTTATATTAATTTATCCTTCATAAAAATTAATAATATTCATAATCTAACAAAAACCGATCATAAGTATCATTGGATTTACAAATGTAATAAATAAGATTATACATAAGTTACAAGAATAATTAATACAGAAATATTTTATATGCAGACAGTAAAGATGGTTTCATAGTGAACTACAACAAAATTGTGATTAAGTAATAATGGTGAATGGTTGTTTTGTCAATTCCCTATTTTTAATTATATGACATTAATTTTAGCTCTGGATTTTGGTGGCACAAAATTGGCAGCAGCAACAGTAAAGGGTGGTGCGAAGGAGTGGTTGTACCATGAATCACGGTTTTCACCCGCAAATGGTGATGCTCTGACTGATTTAGAAATTATGCGATCGCTCATTGATTCCGTGCTAAAAGGAAGGAAACCGGATGCCATTGGTGTCAGCTTCGGTGGTCCAGTAGATGCAACCACAGGCTTAGTCCGCTTATCTCATCACGTTCCTGGCTGGGAAAATGTTCCCCTCAAACAAATACTCGAAGAAGATTATTATACACCTGTCAGTATAGATAATGATGCTAACGTTGCTGCTGTTGGTGAACATCGCTTTGGGGCTGGGCAAGGATACGATAGCCTATTTTATATTACCATTAGCACTGGTGTAGGTGGAGGGTGGATACTTGATGGCAAGCTTTGGCGGGGTGCATTAGGCATGGCGGGAGAAATTGGACACATGGTAGTAGATCCTAGAGGTCCCTTATGCTTATGTGGAAAACGGGGATGTGTAGAACGTTTAGCTTCGGGTCCCTACATGGCGCAAAATGCCCGGGAAATGTTGGAGAAAGAACCACCCAGTGCTAACGGCAAAGTCAGGGGAGACGTACTTAGGTATTTGACAGGTAATGATCTCAACTTACTTACAGGCAAAGTCATTAGTACCGCAGCAGCCAACGGAGATGAAATAGCACAAGAGGTATTATATCGGGGTGCTTGGGCGTTGGGAGTCGGTATTGGTAATGTAGCCAATTTGATGAATCCCCAACGATTTGTTTTGGGTGGTGGTGTCACCAAAGCTGGGGATAATTTCTGGACTGTGGTGCGGAAAGTAGCTAGGGAAACCGCACTCCCAGAGGTGAATTTTGAGATTGTGCGGGCATTGTTGGGTGATGATGCACCTTTGTGGGGGGCTGTGGCTTTGGGTTTGAATGTGTTAGATTAAATTCTTTTTCTCACGCAAAGGCGCAAAGACGCAAAGAATAATCAAGAGTTTCCTTTAAATATTCGCTTGTTGTCTTTGATAAAGTGACCAGTACAAACCTTTTTGTTTTAAGAGTTCTAAATGTGTTCCTCGTTCGGCTATTACTCCTTTTTCCATGACTAATATTAAATCGGCTCGTTTGAGGGGGGCAAAACGGTGGGCAATTAAGAATACTGTGCGGTTATAGGAAACATTTTTGAGGTTTTGTAATACTTGTTGTTCGGTTTCACTATCTAAGGCGCTGGTGGCTTCATCTAATATGAGAATTGGTGCAGACGTTAGAAATAATCTGGCTAATGCTATGCGTTGTCTTTGTCCTCCAGATAATGCTGTTCCTCTTTCTCCTACGTTGTTTTCATAACCGTAAGGTAGTTGACTAATGAAGTCATGGGCTACTGCTAATCTGGCTGCTTCGACAACTTGTTCGGAGGTAATATCTGGATTTCCTAATGTGATGTTTTCTAAGATTGAACCATTAAATAAAAAGTCTTCTTGGAGAACTACACCGATTTGTTGTCGTAAGGATGCTAAGTCAGCACTTTTGATATCAAATCCATCAATTAGAATCCGTCCTGATTCAATTTGATAAAGTCGTTGAATAATTTTGGAAAGGGTACTTTTTCCTGAACCACTTCTGCCAACAATGCCTACAAATTGTCCGGGTTCAACATTAAAAGAAATTCCTTTTAATACTGGTTCGTTGTTGGCATTATAGCGAAAGAAAACTTGATCAAAGTTGACTTCACCTTTGAGGGGTGGTAATACTAATCCTGTTCCTGCTTCTGTTTCTGGGGCAGCGTTGAGAATATCACCAATTCTATCTACTGATAATAGGACTTGTTGGAGATTTTGCCATAACTGCACTAGCCGTAATAGTGGGCTGGTAACTCTTCCTGATAACATTTGGAAGGCGATTAATTGACCAATTGTCAGTTGATGATCAATTACTAATTTTGCCCCAACCCACAGGATGATTAAGGTGGAAAAGTTAGTCAGAAAGTCACCAATATTACTACTAATATTGGATGTAGTTGAGGCTTTAAAACTGGTACGAATAAAGCGGGCAAATAAACCTTCCCAGCGTTCTCTTGCTATTGGTTCTGCTGCATGGGCTTTAACTGAATGAATGCCGGTAATTGTCTCGACTAAAAATGATTGACTGTCAGCACTGCGGTTAAAGGTTTCATTTAGCCAATTTCGCAAAATTGGTGTCGTGACGATGGTTAAAGTCGCAAATAATGGTAATACGGCTAAGGCTACAAATGTCAGGGGAATGTTGTAATAAAACATCAATCCCAGGTAAACTACAGCAAAGATACTGTCAAGAATGACGGTTAAGGCTGTACCTGTGAGAAATTGGCGAATTTGTTCTAATTCCTGGACTCTAGCGACTGTATCGCCCACTCTCCGCGACTCAAAATAAGCCAAGGGTAAACGCATTAAATGGCGAAAAAGTTGGGCGGATAAACTCAAATCTAAACGCCGGGCTGTGTGGGTAAATATGAATAGCCGCAGCATACCCAGAATAGATTCAAATGTCGCCACTAGCAAGAGAGCGATCGCCATCACATCTAAGGTGGCTAAACTCTCCTGTACCATCACTTTATCAATGATGACTTGAGTAATTAATGGTGACGCTAATCCCAATAATTGCAAGGTAAATGAAGCTATTAAAACCTCACCTAACAAACCCCGATATTTCCAAACTGCGGGAGTAAACCAAGCTAAATTAAATTTCTCTTGTTGGGAAATTAACTCAGCTTGCCATAATGTCCCATGCCAACAATTTTCTACTACAGATTGCGGTAATTGTTCACAACTATAATCAGGATTTTGGGGATTAGCAATAATTAAATAATTGCCTTTGATTCCATAGGCTACTACCCAATTTAATTGGTTATTTTTACCTTCCTGATTACTTTGATTCCACAACAACAAAGCAGGAAAAGTTAATTGGCGTAAATCACTCCAACTAACCTGCAATTTCCGCAACACTAACCCTACTTTTTCCGCAGCTTCTATCAGGTTTTTGGGTTTTTGTCCCCGCAGTTGGCGTTGTACCCATTCCAATTGCACAGGATTTTGTAAATGTTGTGCCACCATTGTTAAACAAGCTGCACCTGTATTCCCACTTCCCACAAAGGGATAATTGGAAATTATCGGTGGAGAAGGTGCGGAAGGAGGTAGAGAAATGGGAGAATTAGCAACTGGTAAAATGGCTTCTGTTGCCTCTACCTCTAGTGAATTTGTCCAAAATTCATCAATTTGAGAATTGACAAACTTTTTCCATAAAGCCGAATTCCAACACACTACTACTACTTCCTTGCTGGTAGCGATAGCTTTACAATCAGCAAATATTTGTTGACAGTTACCAAACCAATCTCCTGTTTGTAAAGTAGCTACAGTTTTATTTTCTTCTTCTTCTCGTAACCGGACTTTACCAGTGACAATGAAGAACTGATAGCTTCCCTCGTCAAAGGCATCACCACCTAATTTTTGTGACCAAATTTTTTCGCCAAGTTTGTAATTACGAATTTCCGCTTGCTGTTTTAATTCGCTTTTTTCTTCAGCATTTAGCCAGGATAGCGGCGGTTCATTCCAGGGTAAATTGTTTAACACATTTATTAGTTAAAATTGATTATTGAAATGTTTTAATCTACTTGAATTCTGACTGTGAGATCCTGAATTTTATCCCCTAGCCATTTCTCAAATAATTCATTTTTTAGTGATTGTTGTAATTGAGGATCTTCTAAAGATGCTGGCAGAATTTGTTCTAATCTAAATAAGGCAAAACGTCCTTCTATGTCTATGGGATTGATCAATTTTCCTGGAGTAGTTGCGTCTACAGCCGCACGTAATACATCTGGTATAGTTCCCCGACTAATTGGTCCCATCATGCCATTGAATACTCGTTCATCTGCTAATGAATACTCTTTTGCTAGTTGTTCAAAACTACTTCCTTCTTCAATTTGAGTTTGTAGTTCTTCGGCTAATTCCCGACTATCAACTAGAATCCGTGAAAGGATGACTCTATCTAAGTAAATCTTCCTTTCAATAAAGTATTCTGGTAATTTTGATTCTGTGACTAATGCTTTGAGTTTCTCTAATTGAAAGCTAAAGGTAATAGATGTATGAAAAGTTGTATAATCTGTACTATTACTTATTAGCCATTCTTGAAATTTTTGGGGATCAGTTAGTTGATTTTTTAAGCGAAAATCAATAATTGTCTGTTCAATTAATGCCGAACTAATTTCGATATCTGTTCTGGTATTAATTTCTTGTACAATTACGTGCTGACGCAAGACATCACCAATAAAATTCCCCAGTTTACCCGATATTTGTAGATATTTAACTACTTCAGCGAGGGCAATTCCTTGGTCATTTACAGTCAAAAAAGATGAAGATTCCATGAAGTAATTCTGAGCATAAAACTAAAACATCTATAAGACTTTCCATTAACTAATAGAGAAAACAGTAGGGAATGATATCTAGGAATAATAAAGATTCGATAAATTAAATATGTAATTAATATTTGGTGATCAAATATTCTAATTTTTTGATTAATAGTGAACTCAATGATTTTAGATGATTACTATTTTTTATCTGTAAGCAATATGACCAAAATCAAAATGATTTTGCTGTCACTCAATCCAACATCAGACATTAGAGGGTGTTTGAAAAGTTATGGTTGATGTATTAAATATTTTTTACCCCACCCTAACCCTCCCCTTGTAAAGGGGAGGGAACTGGATTTTTATTGTTTCCCCCCTTTACAAGGGGAAAGGAGGGTAGCAATGTGATGAAAATTACGGAATACCACTTTTCAAACATCCTCTTAGAGGTTTAAAGAAAGTGCTAAACTATCTCTATCTGGGTATATTTTATTCAACTTACAACCAATTTCTACATAAAGTTTTACTATCGTTTTTATACTTTCAATCTTGTTTGGTAATTGTGATAAAAATATCTTATATTCCTCAATACCTTGTCCAAATCGAAAAAAGTCTTGATTTGTAGGTTGGGTTGAAGCATGAAACCCAACAAATGCGTTGGGTTGCGCTGTCGCTTAACCCAACAAAGCAAAAGATGGACAAGGTATTGATTCCTGTAACCTTTTAGCTAACCTGCAACTTACTTAATTTAAGTTAATTTCATGACCAACCCCCGTCAAGTGGCTTTTATTGCTCTCAAAGAAGTTCATAAAGGAGCTTATGCTGATGTGGCTTTAGATAGAGTGCTACAAAAGTTTAAGTTACCCGACAATAATCGGCGGTTAATGACAGAATTAGTTTATGGGAGTGTGAGAAGACAACGCACCCTTGATGCTATCATTGAGCAACTTGCTACTAAGAAAATTCAGCAACAGCCAAAAGACCTCCGCACCATTTTACATTTGGGTTTTTACCAACTGCGTTATCAAGAAAGAATTCCCGCTTCTGCGGCTGTAAATACTACTGTTGAATTAGCAAAGGAAAATGGTTTTCCTGGTTTAACTGGTTTTGTCAATGGTTTATTACGTCAATATCTCCGACTTGCAGAAAAATCTTCAGAACCGCTAAATTTACCGGAAAATCCGGTCGAAAGATTAGGTATTTTCCACAGTTTCCCTAATTGGATTATTGAAGTTTGGTTAAAAGAATTGGGTTTTGAAGAAACAGAAAAACTCGCTAATTGGATGAATCAAACCCCGACAATTGATTTACGGGTCAATATTCTTCGCAGTTCTTTAGAAGAGGTACAATCAGCTTTTGAATCTGCTGGTGTTTTAGTCAAACCCATTCCCCATTTACCCCAAGCTTTACGATTAATTGGTCATAACGGGGCAATTCAAAATCTACCTGGTTTTAATGAAGGTTGGTGGACTGTCCAAGATAGTAGCGCTCAATTAGTTGGTCATTTGCTTGACCCTCTGCCGGGTAATGTAGTAATTGATGTTTGTGCCGCACCAGGGGGAAAAACTACCCATATTGCCGAATTAATGGGAGATAAAGGCAAAATTTGGGCTTGTGATCAAACTGCTTCCCGGTTACGCAAATTAAAAGAAAATGCCCACCGTCTAAATTTACAATCTATCGAAATTTGTGCAGGAGATAGTCGCAACTTACCGCAATTCTACGATTCTGCTGACTGTGTATTAGTTGATGCTCCTTGCTCCGGTTTGGGAACTATGCACCGTCACGCTGATGCGCGTTGGCGACAAACACCAGATTCTGTGCAAAAACTTTCCCAACTCCAAAAAGAACTCTTATCACATAATGCAGGTTTTGTCAAGGCTGGTGGTGTTTTAGTTTACGCAACTTGTACGCTGCATCCAGCGGAGAATGAACAGATAATTACGGAGTTTTTAGCCGCAAATCCTCATTGGCAAATTGAACCTCACTCTTTTGATTTATTTAATGATACTGCTCCTGGTTGGTTAAAAGTCTGGCCTCATCAACAGGATATGGATGGTTTTTTCATGGTGCGCTTAAGAAAAACTCAGGATTGTCAAGTACAGAATTAGGGAGGGAGGAGGCAGGAGGCAGGGGAGAATATTTCTTGCCTATTGCCTATTGCCTATTACCTAATCTTTTTCAACCTTGGGGATAATGTTGGGACGATCTTTATTTTCCCAACCGGGGGGACGTTTGGAGTTGTACCAAGCAATTGAACCGATGGTGACAGCAGCGATAAAACCCACCACATACACCAAAGTAAACGCTAGGGGAAAGTGATTTCCAGTGTCTAGCACTGGGACTTGGAGCAATAAATAACTCATGATTATATTCGGCTAATGTAGGCTACAGTTCTTCATAAAGTATAAACTCAGCGAATCCCCTACATCTACCCTAGGAAAAATCTTTACGGTGAAGAATTGGGCTTGAGTCTTTCCCTCCAGGAAGGTTGTGATGATGAAGATCCTTCAGAATTATTCTCTACAGGGGAAGATGACTTTACCTGACCTGATTCTTTGCTGCTCCTGCGTCGTGAACGAGATGATTTAGGAGTAGAGTCGCTATTAGATTCTTCCCTGCGATTGCTTCGTCTTCTTCTAGAGGAAGCCAGTGGATCATTATTTTGTTGACTATAGCGTCGTTTCCGTCTTGGTCTACGTTCTGATGAATTTGCCGAATCTTCCGACTGATTATTGGTTCTTCTGCGTCTGCGTCTGGTTGATGAATAAGAATTGTCGGTATTGTCCTCATCTGATTTTTGATCATAATCATCAACCGATTTATGGAGAATTTTTTTCGGTTTGAGAGGTTGGGCTTTGATAGTACCTTTGCGATTTTCTAAATTAGGTCGGGGTGGAAATTTTTCTACCGGCATTTCCTCTACGGCTTTTTCCATAAACTCATGCCAAGCATAAGCTGCACTACCACTATTACCATAGGTAGGGGTGTTATTATCATTCCCTAACCACACCCCAGCCACTAACTGAGGAATATAACCAATAAACCATAAATCACGGGATTCATCAGTAGTACCTGTTTTGCCGGCAACTTGTCTATCATCTAATTGAGCCGCAGCACCAGTGCCATCGGTGACAACATTTCTTAACATCCAAGTCATGATGGCACTACTATCAGGATCTAAAACTTGCTTAGATTCATATTTGGCTGACCAAATGACATCTCCTTCGCGGTTGAGAATGCGCCGAATGCCATGAGCTTCTATATAATTGCCTTGGTTGCTAAATGTACCATAGGCGTTGGTCAATTCTAATAAGTTGACTTCATTAGAACCAAGAGCCAAGGAATAGTTAGGTTTGAGTTCTGACTTAATGCCCATGTCATGGGCAAGTTTAATGGTGGGTTCAAAACCTATTTCTATTATGACTTTTACCGCAATTGTATTGATAGATTTGGTGAGAGCGTCTCTGATATTTAACCAACCAGAGAATTTGTTATGGGAATTTTTTGGCTCATAACCATCTATTGATAAAGGTTCATCTAAATAACTATCGTAGGGACTTTTACCAGTAGCGATCGCTGTAGCATAGACGAAACCCTTAAAAGTAGATCCTGGTTGTCGTTGGGCTTGAGTTACACGATTAAACTGGTTTTTGCTAAAGTCTTTACCACCTACCATGGCCTGAATTTCCCCACTCCGAGGATCTATGGCAACCATGGCCGCTTGTTTAAAGTTTTGCCACTGACCTTCATTTTTTAATATTTTAGCAACTGCGGCTTCTGCTGCTTGTTGGGAAATTGGGTTTAAGGTTGTTTCTACTACTAAACCACCACTAGCTAAGACATCAGCCCCCAGGTACTTGGGCAATTCTTTCTGAACATAGCTAGTAAAGTAGGGAAAATTAACTTGTAACCGTTTGGGTAAACTGCTGTTAACTATTAATGCTTCTTGTATAGCTGCTTGTTTTTGTTCCGGTGTAATTATGCCATCTTCTAGCATCCGCTTTAACACCAAATTTCGCCGTTCTGTAGCTATTTTGGGGTTTTTATCGGGGCCATAGACGTTAGGTGCAGGAGCTAAACCAGCCAGGGTGGCCATTTCTGATAAAGTCAGTTGATCTACGGATTTACTAAAGTATACCCAAGCTGCATCTCCGACACCGTAAGCTCCAGAGCCTAAATAAACGAGATTTAAATAACGTTCGAGAATCTGATCTTTAGTCAATTGTCGCTCTATTTTTTGGGATAACCGGACTTCTTTGAGTTTACGCCAAAAGGTTTTTTCTGGTTTAAGGAAGAGAATTCGCGCTACTTGTTGGGTGATGGTACTACCACCTTCTCCTATATTTTGCGATCGCAAATTATTGATAACTGCTCTGGCAATTCCTTGGGGATCAAATCCATTGTGTTGATTAAATCTTCTGTCTTCTGAAGCAATAAAAGCTTTTTTTAAAGTATCTGGTATTTGCTCTATTTTCAGCACTTCTCTGGTAGCTTCTCCCTGCTGTTGTAGAACACTACCATCACCAGCTTTAATTGTCAGAGTTTGCTCTCGTACCAATGCTCTGAGTGCAGACTGATCTGGTAAATTTTTATCTATTTCTAAGATTGTGTAATGGAAAGCAATGATCCCACTACCAACACCTAACCCAGCCCAAAACCAAAAACGACGATAAAAGGGTTTATCGCTGCTGGCAATTTTGCCCAAGATTCCCGATGATAGAGTTGTCATCTGGGTGATTAACTGCTTTGCCTTCACCTGCATTCTCGGTAGTAAGTTTTCATTTGTGGACTCGTCATTTTGTTGATGATTACCTAATGGCAATGGCAGTTTCTCCTGTTTAGTTTGAGCGCAACATTTCTGCGTTAATATAATAACCCATATAATACCTCATAAATCATTAACTTAATTCAGTGGTAATATATGTTTTCTACAAAGCTATATTATTGATCTTAATATCATTTATGATAATTAAATTATGCAATTTTTGCATAAAAGAACTCCAAAAATCACAGAATCATCATGAATTTTCCTCCCTGTGTCTCCCTGCTCCCTTCAGTTCAACAATTAACTAGGAGTCCGATAGAATGCTAAACAATGCGGCTAGAACTGCGATCGCTCTCGGTAGTAACATTGGCAATTCCCAAGGCATTTTAGCAGGAGCTTTAGAAGCTTTAGCTCAAACATCCGGCATAACTATAGAAGCCAAATCGAGTTGGTATCGAACTAAAGCCATAGGACCAACTCAGCCTGATTACTTAAATGGTTGCGCGATCTTACTTGTGCAAATGTCACCACAGACTTTATTAGAACAACTACTAACAATTGAACAAAAGTTTGGGCGTGAGCGTCAGGAGCATTGGGGGCCACGCACCCTAGATTTAGATTTGTTATTATATGATGACTTAATTTTACATCAGCCAAACCTGCAAATTCCCCATCCCCGCATGACTGAACGAGCTTTTGTTTTAGTTCCTTTAGTAGAAATTGCTCCAGATTGGATAGATCCTATATCTCAAAGAGTAATTCGAGATTTACTGCTAGAGATAGACACGAATGATGTACATTTATTGTAGTGGGTGAAAAAATTACCATTTTTGCCACCCAAAAAGAACTGATAACCACAAAAAACCCCCGTATACGTTCTCTGTATTCACAGACGGTAGAATTTTACTATGCCATTAGGTAGAGAATTACCACAGTTGCTGAAGCAACACTTATTTTATAAAGGACGCAAATTTAACTTTGAAGTTAATCGTTTGCGTTTACCCAACAAATCTGAAGGGGAATGGGAATGTATTCGTCATCCCGGCGGTGCTTTGGCTATACCCATAACCGCAGAAGGTAAGCTTGTACTTGTGCGTCAATATCGGTTTGCAGTCCAGGGAAGACTGTTAGAATTTCCAGCGGGGACTGTAGAACCCAATGAAGATCCTTTAGAAACAGTTAAACGGGAAATTGAAGAAGAAACTGGTTATCATGCTCGTCAGTGGGATAAGTTAGGAGAGTTTTTTCTTGCTCCTGGTTATTCCGATGAAATTATCTATGCTTTTATTGCTAGAGATTTAGAAAAGCTGGAAACACCACCAGAACAAGATGAAGATGAAGACATAGAAACAGTATTACTAACTCCTGAAGAATTGGAAAAAGCCATTTTGACAGGAGAATCTGTAGATGCTAAATCTATTGCTAGTTTTTTCCTGTTGCGTTCATTTTTAAAGTAGGGAACAGGGAACAGGGAACAGGGAGAAGAGGCTATAATTATCGGGAATAACTACCAGCGTAATCGCGGATACGATAATCTGTGGCTTGAGCTAAAACTTTTTTAGTTGATGCAAATTCTCGTAATTGTCCCACATGATTTTGATTGTATTGAAATAAAGCTGTAAAATCTGCGAGACGAGAGACTTGCTGGATGTTTTGAGAGATAAATATAATTGTCAGTTCAGAACGCAAACACTCAATTAGTTCTTCAATTTTTGTGGTGGTAATGGGATCAAGTCCACAACAAAGCTCATCCATCAGAATAACTTGAGGTTTAACGGCTAAAGCGCGAGCAATGCACAACCTTTGTTGTTGTCCACAAGAGAGTTCCAAAGCTGGTTTATAGAGCTTATTTTTGACTTCTTCCCAAATATCCGCAGATTTAAGAGCTAACTCGACAATTTCATCTAATTCTGATTTTGGTCGCCAGCCAATTAATTTTACACCGTAAGCAACGTTATCATAACTGCTCATGGGAAAAAGATTGGGTTTGGAGTAAATTGTACTAATTTGACGACGGAGACGATTGAGATTAATCCGCCGTTCATAAATATTTTGCCCAAAAAATTCGATTTTTCCTTGGGTTTGGACTTCTCCCTCTAAGTCACTCATGCGGTTGAGAGACTTCAAAAAAGTAGATTTCCCGCAACCACTAGGTCCCATAATGGCAATAATTTTATTTTGGGGAATATCCATTGACAGATTTTCCAGAATTTTTTGCTTATTGTAGTAAAAACTAAAGTTTTTGACACTTATGGCGGGAATTATTTTACTCATATTCAAGAAGAAGGATTTAAGAGGAAGAAAGAAAAAAGCCGACAATTTGGCATCAGAATACTTGTAAAACTTGATATTTGCTTATAACCTAAATTATGCCCTCTATTGATCTACAATGCTGCGTTTAATTAATGTAAGAAAGGTAAATTAACCATGATACAGCGGTTTATTTTCATCATTACTACTATCATTGTCTGGCATTTGTGTATTTCTAACACATTAGCCAAAGAAAAAAAAATTGAAGATTTGGATAAGTTTCCTCCTAGTCCCTTAGAAATAACTATAACTGACCCAATATTGCCAAATTTACCAGATAAACGGGAATTAACATTAACAGAATTGGAAAAATTAAAGACGGATTTAGATGGATTAAATCAAGAGGCACAGGTGACACTACAAGGAGAAGATAAAAAGAAAGCCTTTGAGATTTGGAATCGTGAACTACGATTGAGACGCTTTTTAGGCACATTGTCTGAGGTGGAAGCGTTATCAAGAGTGGGAGAAATCGCTTGGAATCAAAATGAACGGGAACAGGTGCGATATATTAGTCAGCGATTACAAGTAATTCAAAGCGAGATAGGAAAACAAAAAAGTACCGATTTACAATTATGGCAATCCCTGGGGAAAGCTTATCAAAAAATCCGGTTTCCTAAATTGGGAATATTGGCTTATGAACAAATTTTGATCTTAGTAAAACAACAACAAGATTCATCTGGAGAAATGGAGACTTTAAAAAATATTGGAGAATTACATTTAAGTTGGTTTGATTATCCCCAAGCTGCTAATACTTACCAAAAACTGTTAGATTTAGCAATTAATCAGGGTGATAAAACTAATGAATTAGGATATTTACAACAGTTAGCTTATATCTATTCCCAAGGAAAACAACCACAAGCAGCAATAGATATATTAAATAAATTAGTCCAAGTTTATACTCGTGAACAAAATTTGAGTCAAATTCCAGCTTTGAAATTAGCGATAGCTGCAAATTATGAATCTCTAGCTCAAAAAGATCCCAATTTAAAACAACAGGCTTTTGATAATTATCAAGCAGCTTATACTGGTGCATGGCAATTAGAACAATATGCTAAAGCTGGAGAAGCATTAGAGAAATTAATTACTTTTTATCGTTCACAAAAACAGATAGATGCAGCTTTACAAACTAGCCAAATTCTCATAGAAACACAAACATTAGCTAACAATTCTTATGGTTTAATGTCAGCTTATGACCAAATTGGTGACTTATATTTAGAACGCCGAGAATCTGCACAAGCATTAACAGCATTTCAGAAAGGATTAGAAATAGCTCAACAACTTAAATATCAAGAATTATACTTTACTCAAAAGATTGAAAAGTTAAAACCTGAGATAAAAATGTAGAGAATATCAAGATAAATAAAAAAGTCCGCGTTAGCGGACTCTGGACATTGGATAAGGTTAAGTTGTCACCAAGAGAGCCTACAAGATGTTAGACTTATTTATATTTTTACTAATTAATTTGAGAAAATCAAGTGGTTTGATTTAAGAATTAGGACATAATTTCGATATTTATGTCTGAAAAAAAAGGAGTTTATTGATGATTATTTTTACAGGTGGATATCTCCCATTGGTTAAAAAGGTGAGGAATCTGAGAAATTGCGGACATAACTAAGATTGTTTTGTCTAAGAGGATGCTTGAAAAGTCTTTGGTCATGTATCCAAAATCTTGATATCCCCCTAAATCCCCCTTAAAAACGGGAGTTAGGGGGGATATTGATACAACTGAGCGATAATTCTCCTCCATCTCCTGTGGCTCTGTTGCTTAACCTAAGCTACAATTTTTTCACCAATCACTAATGCTATTTTCATCCCAAACTTGCAATTTCAATTCTTGTAAATAGGTTAACCCATTTTGAATTTGTCCATTTGTTCCTTGTAAATCTAAATCAAACCAACCATCACCTACAGCATCCTGTCCGAGAATTGCGGCTTTGATATTCACAGTCAAGCCATATTCTGAAACTAGGCGAGAAATTACAGGTTCTTGATGATGATCTTGGGGAATTCTGACGCGAATTCGCTTGTTTATCAGGGTATTTTCACTACTCATAACCACCTCTAAGATGTAATTTAATAGTTGTCTGGAAATTACCTATTACCCATTATTCAACTTCTTTAATTTCAGTTTTTCGTTCTATGATTTCCTTCAGAATCAAGGTGATAACTGCCAGAAATGCTAACAATACAGCAGCAGAAAAAGCAGCTTCTGTTTCATATTGTTTGTAAGCATCTTCCACAAATAATGGTAAAGTCTGGGTTGTATTGGCAATGTTACCAGATACCACAGAAACTGCACCAAATTCACCCATGGCTCTGGCATTTGTCAAGATTAAACCGTAGAGTAACCCCCAACGAATACTCGGTAAAGTTACCCGCCAAAAAGTTTGCCAATCGTTTGCACCTAATGTTCTGGCAGCTTCTTCCTGATCTTTGCCAAATTCTTCTAAGACAGGAATTACTTCTCTGGCCACAAAAGGCATACTCACAAAAGCGGTAGCCATAAGCATCCCTGGAAAAGCAAAGACAATTTTAATATCATGGGCTTGTAGCCAAGGACCAAACCAGCCCTGTCTCCCGTACAATAAGACTATCATTAACCCGGCGACGACTGGGGAGATGGAAAAGGGCAAATCAATGATACTGAGAACTATAGCGCGTCCAGGGAATTTATGTCGAGCGATCGCCCAAGCCGCACATAATCCAAATACGGCATTCACAGGGATAGAAATAGCAGCCAGTAACAGGGTTAACCAAGCTGCGTGGAGAAATTCCGGTTTTGCCAGGTTAGATAAAAATGGTCCAGTTCCCTTTTTGAAAGCTTCAAAAAAAACATTAATAGCTGGAATATATTGAACCAGAAATAGGTAAGCGATCGCAATCCCAATTAAAACTGCCGGTACCCAACTCTGTTTTTTTGGTCTTTTAACTTTATCTATTGTCATATCTTCTTGCCCAAGCTTGTAAGAAATTAATTGCTAATAACATTACCAAAGAAATTCCTAATAAAACCACACCAATTACAGTTGCACCAGCATAGTCATATTGTTCCAACCGCTGGAAAATTAACACAGGTGCAATCAAATCTTTATAGGGTGTATTAGAAGAAATAATTACTGTTGAACCATACTCCCCAACTGCGCGGGAAAAACCCAAAGCTACGCCAGTTAAAATTGTCGGAAATAAAGGCGGTAAAATCACTTTCCAAAAAGTTTGCCATTCAGAAGCACCTAAACTCCAAGCAGCTTCTTCAATTTCCGATTCCATTTCTTGCAGAACAGGTTGCACAGTTCTTACTATAAAGGGTAAAGATATAAATATCATTGCCACTCCTACCCCCAAGCGAGTAAAAGATACCTTAATCCCCATTGGTGCTAACAATGAACCCAACCAACCATTCTCACTGTAAACTGTTGCCAGTGTTAAACCTGCGACAGATGTTGGCAAAGCAAAGGGTAAATCTACTGTGGCATCAATAATCCGTTTCAAAGGAAAATCGTAACGCACTAATACCCAAGCAATCAAAGTTCCAAACACACCATTCAGCAAAGCTGCAAATAATGAAGTAACAAAGGTAACATTATAAGTTGCTAATGCTAACTCGCTGGTGGCAATTTCCCAAAACTTCGCAGGAGATTCCGTACTAGCCTTGAGAAACATGGCCACAATGGGAATAAATAACATCACAGTTAGATATCCCAAAGTAATCCGCCAAGTCCAAGGAAGATGAATCAAATTATCTACAAATACCTTCCAAATGGGAGGTTTAATATTAGTTTGTACAGCCGCAGATCCAGTCATAATTTTGTTAGTTGTTAGTTGTCAGTTGTTAGTAGGGGCGAAGCATTTGGAAGATAAATTATCGGTCATTGCCAAAAATAGTTCTCCAAATGCTTCGCCCGTACAGTTGTTAGTAGGGGCGAAGCATTTGGAAGATAAATTATCGGTCATTGCCAAAAATAGTTCTCCAAATGCTTCGCCCGTACAGTTGTTAGTAGGGGCGAAGCATTTGAAAGATAAATTATCGGTCATTGCCAAAAATAGTTCTCCAAATGCTTCGCCCGTACAGTTGTTAGTTGTCAATTACCAATTACCAATTACCGTTTATTTTTAGCTTGAATTTGGTCAAAAATTGCCCCATCATTAAAGAACTTTTTCTGAACAGCATCCCAACCACCTAATTCTTGAACTGTACCTAAAGTTTTGATTTGGGGATATTTGTCAGCAAATTCTTTACTCTTAGCTACTGTTTCATCTACAGGACGAAATCCTACTTTAGCAAATTCCCGTTGTGCTTCGGGGGTAAACAAATATTTAACAAAAGCTTCTGCTACTTCACGATTACCATGTTTATCAACATTTTTATCCACAACAGCAATTGGATTATCAATGGAGATATTTATATCAGGAAGAACATAATTTGTTTTTTCACCCTTATCTCTGGCTAAAACAATTTCGTTTTCATAGTTGATTAAAGCATCACCTTGACCTTGTTTAAAAAATGCGTCTGTAGCTTCACGAGCATCTTTAGTTAATACAGGGACATTTTTATAAACTTTGGTCACAAAATCAATAGCTTTAGTTTCATCTCCACCAGTTTTAATGACTGAATTCCAAAGGGCGAGAAAATTCCACCGCGCTACCCCAGAAGTTTTCGGATCTGCGGTAATTAGTTTAACATTATCTTTGGCTAAATCAGCCCAATTCTTAATCCCTTTGGGGTTGCCTTCACGAGTTACTAAAGCTGCAACAGACTTAGAAACAATACCATTATTAGGAAATTTTTTCTCCCACCCAGGTTGAATTAATCCCGCTTTTTCAATTTTTTGCGTATCTAAAGCCAGGGCTAGATGAACAATATCTGCTTCTAAACCATCAACCACCGCACGAGTTTGCGAACCAGAACCACCATAGCTTTGTTTAAATACTACAGTTTGGTTATGTTCCTTTTGCCATTTTTCCACAAATTTGGGAATAATAGCGGCGTGAGCAGCTTTGGTGACAGCAAAGGATACAAGGGTTAATTCTACATTCTGTTTTTTACCCGTATCAGTAGTTGCACTAGGTAAATTCCTGGTGTTTGTCCCAGAGCAAGCAGCAAGAGATACACTCAATACTGTCCCTACTAAGAAAAGTGATACAAAGCCTTTGAGCGAATTTGGACTAAACCTCAGTTGTAGTCGTTTTCGTAATTGTTGCCACAAATTCATCTTTTGTCCTTCTGTGAGACTACGGTTAATTAATGAAAATACCATTATTGCAGGTATCTGGTTATCAAAACTAGTAAAAACTGCATATTGACGATAGGGAATATGGTGATTTTACCAGTTTCAAGAAAAATTACAATGCCTTTCAATGATAAGTATCAATTTTTAATTATCTTTATGGAGGTTTTAACGGGAAATTACTTAACTAATTTTCAATTGTTAATACTTTATCTAAACAAGTATTTAAAAATAAATATAGAATTTAATTTGTTAAAAGATTTGCCATATAAACTTTATAGGCATTAAAAGCTGAAAAAATATATTTGCAATATTTAATACATACAATACCCGATAGGAAAATAGTTGTTTTTAAGTGCAAAAACTATTGATTTTATTTATGACATCTGGTACGCTCTTTCTCTAGAGGTTAAATACGTTATCTTTACAGAGTTACCGTAGATTAGATTCAAACCAATTTTAGGACATCCCATGACAGATAATTCTGCCAACACCGCAAAATTTGTTCCCATAACAAAGCCGTTTTTTCCGGCTTTATTCTTAGCAACAGGTTTAAGTATAAGCACTATTTTGCCTGTATTTGCAGGTACAGCCCAAAATACGCAACTAATGAGTCAAAGCGGTAAAAAAGTTGAACTTACCTTAGTTACTTACGCAGTCACCAAAGCGGCTTACTCAAAAATTATTCCCAATTTTGTGGCGAAATGGAAAAGAGAAAAAGGTCAAGATGTTGAAATTAAAGAAAGTTACGGGGGTTCTGGCTCGCAAACCCGCGCTGTCATTGACGGTTTAGGTGCAGATGTGGTAGCCTTAGCATTGGCTGGAGATATTACAAAAATTGAACAAGCCGGTTTAATTAAACCAGGTTGGGAAAAAGAAGCTCCGAATAATGCAATTGTTACCCGTTCAGTAGTTGCCCTAGAAACTCGCGCTGGTAATCCGAAAAAGATCAAGACTTGGACTGATTTAGTAAGACCTGATGTAAAACTTGTTACTGCAAACCCTAAGACATCAGGTGGAGCTAAATGGAATTTTCTCGCTTTATGGGGTTCAGTAGTTAAGAATGGCGGAAATGATGCCCAGGCGTTAAAGTTTGTAACAGATGTGTTTAAAAATGTAGTTGTATTACCCAAAGATGCCAGAGAATCAAGTGATGCTTTTTACAAAAAAGGTCAGGGTGATGTATTAATAAACTATGAAAACGAAGTCATTTTAGCTGCACAGCAAGGCAAAACAGATACTTCTTACATAATTCCTCCAGTAAATATTTCGATAGAGGGACCTGTTGCAGTTGTGGATAAAAATGTTGATAAGCATGGAAATCGTGAGGTTTCTGAAGCTTTTGTCAAGTTCCTTTTCACTCCAGAAGCACAACGTGAATTTGCTAAAGTTGGTTTTCGTCCAGTTGACCCAACTGTGTCCAAAGAAGTAAAAAGTAAATTCCCTTATATTGCCCGACTCTACACTGTAGCTGATCTTGGCGGTTGGAGTGGTGTCCAGAAGAAATTCTTTGCTGATGGTACGATTTTTGATAAAATTCAACGGGGAAGACGCTAAGTATAGCAATTCTTGATTGATTGTAATATATTCTTGGGTCACGGTGTAGACAAAGTTTTTGTAGCGATGCAGGATTTTTGCAACCGTGATTTAAGAACAATTACGACGGACTTCTGTTTTTTCCTAAGTGCCAATTATTATATTAACTAGTAGTGATGGAGCTTTTGATCGAGTTCGGGCTAAGAGGATGTTTTAAAAGTTTTTAATGTGTAAACAGACCCCTCTCCAAACCTCTCCCCTGGTAGGGGAGAGGCTTTAAAAACCCCATTCCCTTGTAGGGAAGGGGGGAAGGGGGGTTAGGTTTTTGGAGATTATGGGTTTCATATAATACTTTTCAAACAACCTCTAAGGTATTTGGGGTAACTGATTTTATTAATAAACCTATCAAAAAGGAGCAGATATTTACAATATTAAATAAGCATTTACTAACAAGTTCTAGAAATGAATATCTCCAGAATTTTGCTTTGTCTTATTAATAAAATAGTTGTCAAAAATTAGGCAAATTTTAGGGGTAAACCATCCTGAAATATGAGTAATTCTCCCGGTTGTATTTGTGTCCAAACTTCGTTATCAGTTAGGGGTGTAGTCACAATCACAGCCACGCGATCTTTAGATGTAGTCAATTCACTAAAATCTACAGTCATCTCTTCATCAATTAAATGAGCTGCAGCAAAAGGCGCTTGTCTAATAATGTAGCAAAGTTTAGTTGAGCAATAGGTGAAAAAATGCTGACCATTTGATAATATATAGTTGAAAGATCCAAGAATTGCTATCTCTTTGGTGATTTTATGTAATGTCTGATAAAGTTCCTTTAGCGGTGGTTGTTCTTGAGGAAAATGCGATCGCAAAGTATTAAGAATTAGGCAAAATGCTTTTTCGCTGTCGGTAGCGCCCACAGGTTGAAAAGTCCCATGATTTTCTGGGTTAAAATCTGGTAAATTACCATTATGAGCAAATACCCAATATCTTCCCCACAGTTCCCGACGGAAAGGATGACAGTTTTCCAAGGCTATTTTGCCTTGAGTAGCTTTGCGGATATGGGCAATTACATGAGTAGAATGAATGGGATACTGACGGATAAAATCGGCAATTGGTGACGCGATAGAGGCTTCAGCGTCTAAAAAAATTCGACATCCTTTGCCTTCAAAAAAAGCAATTCCCCAACCGTCGCTATGTTCATCTGTTTTTCCTCCCCTGGCAGAAAAACCTTCAAAGGAAAAGCAAATGTCTGTGGGTACGTTGCAGTTCATTCCTAACAGTTGGCACATTAGTTTTGTCGTTGTAAAGATCAACTAAAGAATAACTGATTATTTTTGATGGAACAGGTACAATTTGGACATTTAATTATCAAATATTAATAAAAGCCTGTTTGGAGAAACTCATCGTGGTAATTAGTATTACATATTCTTTTTCACTAAGCAAGACGTTTTTAGGTGATTTTCATCAATTTCTCATGGAGGATTTAGAAATTTATGGGAGTTTCTTGGTCATGGAAGCAAAAAATAGCAAATAATAGAATAATGAACAAACGCTATTTTTTACAAATCAGTACAGTTTTAATCGGTACAGCCTTTTTTTCCCGTTATATCAATTGGAGTTCAGAATCTATGGCACTTTCTAATACAGAGTTTGCAGTGACAAAAACAGAGGAAGAGTGGAAGAGTATCCTCACACCAGAACAGTTTCGGGTATTGCGGAAACATGGTACAGAACCCTCCCATACCAGTCCCCTCGATAAGCAATATGAATCTGGTACTTATGTCTGCGCTGGGTGTGGACAGGCTTTGTTTACTGCTGATACTAAGTTTAATAGTGGTACTGGCTGGCCAAGCTTTTTTAAACCCATAGAGGGAGCGATCGCTACTACTACAGATAGAACATTTTTCATGACCCGAACTGAAGTCCATTGTAGTAATTGTGGTGGACACTTAGGCCATGTTTTTAATGATGGACCAAAACCAACTGGTCTCCGTTACTGTATGAACGGTGTATCTTTGCAGTTTACACCTGCGTAGATCACTAATACGGTTCACTTTTTAAACTCTCTCAAGGGGTGCAAACCCCTTGTTTTATTCTGTAAAAAGCAGGAAATTGGAATATAGCAGGTAGAGTTTAGATAAAATTGTCGAAAACAAGGATAAGGATTAGATAATGCAAGTTCTTAAAAGATCCATCAAACCAGAAAGTTATATATCGTTTCTCCACATTTACCAAACTACTTGGGGGACTGCTGGTGATATTTGTTTAGTTCGTGAATCTGTAGCTGAATCCAGTGCATCGAAGTTTGTAGGCCGCAGAATTAAATTAGCCCTCCCTAAAGGTATGGAACGTGATTACTTAGTGAATATTCCCATCATTAAAATTGCAGGTTACGTAGGTGAAGGGCATCCTAAAGATCCACAGTCTGAATGGGAAGCCTATGATGGTATAGATCCAGAAATAGCGATCGCAGTTTTAAAAATTTGGGACTTCAAGTTAATTGAGTTATAGGAGATTTTACTTATGGTACATCTTCATAGAATAGGCAAAAAACTCCTATTTACAAAAACCATGAGCAACAGCACAAAAAATTAAGAGTGCGTCAAGAATTATCTTCCTAACGCACCCTATAAATTAAAAATTTTTGGGTAAACTTAGTACCCAACAGCGGAAGTTAACTAACTATTAAAAATAACTAAAAAGCTGGTAATATCCGCCTTTTTAATTTTTAATTATTAATTTTTAATTCCGCTCTGCGGTACTAGCGTTTACCACGGTAAGGAACAGCATTGAGGTAATCAATGTCAAAAGAAGATAACTTTTGAGCATAGTTACCTTTACCAGATACAGAAGCAGCCATATCTGCAAATTTAGCAGGATCGCCTTCTTTTAAACGCTTTGCTTTTGCCTTAGCAGTGTAGAAGTTTTCCAAGGTAAAGCGCCAGTCGGTTTTGACTGTACCGGCTGTTTCTTGGAAGTCGGCACCGTAACGAGGAGTTACCAAGTTAAAAGGACGATCTACAAACCGCTTGCGTTGGTAAGGTACGGTATTATCACCAAAGTTTTGGGTGTATTCTGCGCTGTCTAATAAAACATCAACAAAGCCGCCAAAGCCCTTGTTACAAATAACAATTGACCAAGCAATTTCTTCTTTTTTATTGTAAGCACAACGACCCAATAAACGCTTGAGGGTGATATCTACTAAACGGTAGTTGTTGTTAACAGAGACAACTAAACGATAGAAAGCTTCAGATTTAGCTAAACCCCGGATAAAGTCACGAACTGACAAAGAACCGTTTTTAAGTTGGGATTCTAAAGTAACTTGACGGTTAAACTTGAGAATTTCATGTTCGCTGAAAACTTGGCGATAAGCAGCCCAAATGATGTTTGTCATGTCAGTGTAAGAACTAACATCTTCAGTCCGATAGATATAAGGTGTATCTTCATTTTGGTCAGCAACGCCAAAGCTGTCCACCCGGTGATTTTGACTACTTGGATTGTATTGAAGTAATGGCAATGCCATATTAATTTTCTCCTTTTATGATCAAATTAAACAAAGATAATGAATCAGGGAACAGGGAACAGGGAACAGGGAACAGGGAATATTTTTACCCTATTCCCGGTAAGTTTTGGTTCAGATCTAAATCCCCTGTATTATTCCTTGTTTCCTCTCAATCTTATTTTCCCCTCAAAAGGTTAGTAGATATCACTAATTCCTAACCAATTGAGAATCAACAAGAAAGTGATGCCTGCGGTTATTACCAGTAATACAGCAGACAATGCCCCCAAATCAACATTTTGCCCAGAGCCTGGGTAGAAACCTCCACGCCATTGACGAATATACGGCCATTTTTGGACAATACCTGCCCGGTCACGATAATCAGCACCATAGCGGGGAGTAAAACTGATTGGGCGGTCTGTGGTCATTCGTTTGCGTTGATAGGGTACGGTATATTCGCCAAAGGCTTGTTCATACTCGCTACTATCAATCAAAACATCCACAAATTTTCCCCAACCTAAAGTAGCAATTTGAATTGACCAGGCAATTTTTTCTTGCTCATTGTAGGGAGAACGACCTAAGATCCTTTTCAGGAACATTTCTACCAACCGATAGTTGTTATTTGGTGTCACAACTAGCTGATAAAATCGCTCTGATTTCACCAAACCACGAATGAAGTCTTTAACCGTAATTGACCGATTTTTGAGTTGAGTTTCTAAGGTAATTTGGCGGTTAAATTTGAGAATCTCCTGTTCGTTGAAGACTTGGCGATAAGCAGCCCAAATTAGTTGTTCAATTTCGCCGGCAGAGTTAGCATTTTCAATCCGGTAGATATAAGGATTGTCTTCGTTAATATCTGCCGTACCAAAGCTGCTAACTCTTTGGTTTTGAGTTGTAGGTTTGTATTCAAGTAAAGGAATTGCCATTTTAAAGAACCTGCCTTTTGGTAAATTTGGCATTTCAAAATGCTCTAATACTTAGCAAACTAACTAAAATTAAAATCCTTAAAAAAATACAAACTTTATCACTTTTGTAACCGAGATTACCCAGCTAGTTAAAAAACTATCTAGCGCAGGGGAAAACTAACACTAGGACTGATAGAAACAGGAATACCTGTTGATGTTGTTTCCCTAGTAGTATTAGGAATTTGGATATTGGCAGTGCTAACTGGTGTGTAAGTCACTGTTTTAATCTTAATGGAATTTGCCATATCCAAAAAGTTTTTAATGTCACCCCATTTATAACGAGCTTCTTCAAGTTGGTCGCGCCAGTAATCGCTGTATCGTGGTGTTACCAAATTAAAGGGTCTATCCTTATAACGTCGTCTTTGGTAGGGAACGATATTTTCCCCAAAGTTGCTTTGATATTCTTCAGAATCGAGCAAAGCGTCAACAAAACCACCCCAACCTTTGGTAGCAATCACAATTGACCAAGCGATTTCTTCTTTGTTGTTGTAAGGTGCGCGACCTAATAACCGTTTCAGCCCAATTTCTACTAATCTGTAATTAGAATTACTCTGAATTATCAAACTTTGGAAAGCGTCAGATTTAGCTAAACCCCGGATAAAATCGCGGACGGTAATTGCTTTGTTTTTTACTTGGGATTCTAAATGAACTTGGCGATAAAATTTGAGAATGACGTGTTCGCTAAAAAGTTGCCGATAAGCAGCCCAAATTAATTCTTCTATTTCTCCACCAAAGGCGTAGTCTTCGATGCGGTAAATTGTGGGTGTATCTTCGTTGGGAACTTCATAACCAGAAACGCGCTGGTTTTGGGAACTGGGTTTGTATTCTAGTAAAGGTATTGTCATGTTTGTCAGTTGTTGGTTGTCAGTTGTCAGTTGTTAGTAGGGGCGAAGCATTTGGAAGATAAATTATCGGTCATTGCCAAAAATAGTTCTCCAAATGCTTCGCCCGTACAGTTGTTAGTAGGGGCGAAGCATTAGGAAGATAAATTATCGGTCATTGCCAAAAATAGTTCTCCAAATGCTTCGCCCGTACAGTTGTCAGTAGGGGCGAAGCATTAGGAAGATAAATTATCGGTCATTGCCAAAAATAGTTCTCCAAATGCTTCGCCCGTACAGTTGTTCGTTGTCAGTTGTTCTTACCAATAACTAATAACTAATTTTTGGCGTTAGCAGGAATATAACGATAAGGTAAAGAAACTGCTACAGGTTTAATTGTGGGTTGTTCTTGATGATCTCTGCTTGTATCAGGAATTTCGCTGCTACTAACAAAAGATTGGGCAGTAGCCAAACTCCGTTGGTAGTTGCATTCGTTGGTAATAATAGACCCAGCCATAATGAAGAAGTTGGCAGGAATTGCCCGACGGATATCTGCTGTAGTTAGTTGTCCTGATGTGCGGATGCTATAGTAGGAACGGCCAGCCATTTCGCGAATGTTTTGGGTATCGCGCCAGTCAGAACCATAACGGGGGTTAGCCAGGTTAAAGGGGCGTGAACCAAAACGACGACGTTGGTAGGGGACAACATCATCACCAAAGTTGTCTAAATACTCGTCTGATTCTAATAAAGCATCTATAAAACCGTGTAAACCTTTGGTCGCAATGACAATTGACCAAGCGATTTCTTCGGCTTTGTTGTAAGCAGCCCGGCCTAAGAACCGTTTTAAGGTGATGTCAACTAAGCGATAGTTGGAGTTGGTATCTGCTACTTGGGTGCGGTAAACGTCTGATTTACCTAAACCCCGGATAAAATCACGCAGGGTAATTGCCCGATTTCGCAGTTGTGATTCTAAAGCGGTTTGCTTATAGCTGGCTAAAATCAGGTGTTCGCTGAAAATTTGGCGGTATGCAGCCCAGATGATGCTATCAATATCTTGATCTGAGGTAGCCCGATCTAAGCGATAAATAGTTGGGGTGTCTTCATTGGGAACTTCATAACCTTCTACTCGCTGGTTTTGCGATTTGGGCGCGTATTCTAGTAGTGGTATTGACATCTTTACTTTTACCTTGTTATATGGTATATAAATCAGCTTACTGGCTACAGGCCAACTGAACGCGAGCGCGAACTGCTTTTTCAGGATCGTTAGTCAGCATTAATTGAAATTTAGCAAGAATAGGCGATTGGACTATAGCTACTCTTGCTAAAGCTTGTAATCCAACAATAGCAGCATAACGAATTGACCAGTCTGTATCTTCACAGATAAAGAGAAGTGTCTCTAGGGCGCGGTTGATGGCTATTTGACTGGCGGAAATGTCTAGCTTCTGCCAATGTAGATTTCCTAGTCCCTTAGCAGCGGCACGGCGAACACTGGGGGCAAAATCAGTGAGTGTTGTAGAGATGAGAATATCTAAAGCACGGGGATCTGCGATCGCTGCGAGAGTGCGAATCGAATAAGCCCGTGCGCCATAGTTATAATCATCAATTTGGTCTAGCAATTGTGGAACTGCTATTTCTCCCAACTGTGTCAATGCTGCTGCTGCCACTATGGCTGCTTCTGGATTGTTATAACCAAAGACAGCAATTAAAGTCGGAATTGCCGATGGATCTTTGGTTGCTGCCAGATTTTTAACCGCTGTCACCATTTGAGATGGTGTTTCTGCTACGGTAATAGCCTGAATTAGTTCATCCATTTGATTAGTTGTCAGTGGTCAGTGGTCAGTGGTCAGTGGTTTTACAACTGACAATTAACAACTAACTACTGACTATAAAAGTGAATCCATGAGATTCATGACTCGGATAGCTTGTTCAGATATACCAAAAGTATCAGACTGTTCTGGCAGTTGATACTCTAATAATCCTTTTAAAGCAATAAGTTTGAAGCTACTTTCCACTTGCGTTTGGGCGATCGCTTCTGCTGCGGCCAAATACCCAATTGCCCCCAAGTCCCCCAAAACAACGCGGCGCATTTTCAAATCACCTGTTGCCAAAGTTTTCACTAATAACTCACCATAAATAGAGTCTTGTGTCAGTTGGTACATGGCTCTGGCGGCGGAGCATTGCAATCGAGGAACTGAATGCTTGAGAAAAGGCTGAACAAGGGAAATAGCCTCAGTTGCACCCATAGCTCCCAAGGCTTCTATTACTGCTGTATAGGGCTGGGTAAGGTGGGGAAAACCAGGTACTTGTACAGCAGCCTCAACTCCCCCATCTAGCAGTTTTATCAGGGCTGGTAATGCGGTTTTATCTCCAAGCATAGCTAAAGATTGGGCTGCTGCTTCGCGGACATAAAAATCAGCACATTCTAAACACCTAATCAAACCTGGTACGGCTTTTAAATTGCCTAATTTACCAAGCGCCCTGGCAGCATTACGCCGTAAGGGATAACCACCCAGTTCGGTTCTGTCAGATTCATCCTCTAGCGCAGCAATGAGCGCGTCTATGGCTTCTGGCTGACGGACTCGGAACTTACCCAACCACCAAGCAGCATAATAGCGGAGACTTAAATCTGATGATTGCAGGTTAGCAATAGCTATCTCTGGTGTCAGATTTGGTGCATTCTGGGCAGAATATTCTTCTCCACTGGTTTCTATCATTGCCAGGAAGTTATACTTATTCTGCTACTGTCAAAGCTTCAATTTTGACGATTCTGCCACCTAAACGGCTAATCCGCTGCATTTCTTCAGTCATGCGTCCGTAGGGTACGGTAATAAATACGCTACCACTGCGGCGAATGTCGAATTTATTTTTGTCGGTTTCTTGGTTTTGCTTTAAGCCGACAACTTCGTAACGAAATACGCGGCTGGCAGATGAAGAAACACTACTAGCACCAAGTGTGGTTTGACCGAACATTACTTCTATATCTCCTATGATGAGTTTTGTCGGTGAATAGCACCGGATCTTACGTGGAAATTACGCTGACAATTTTGCCGCCAACTCTCTGAATTTGCTGAATTTTTTCAGAAAGGCGCTCGTAAGGGACAATAAATACTGTGCTACTACGGCGGACACTGGGGTATCCAGGATTGCGAATGCCTGTAACTTCAACACGGTAAGTGCGATTCGATTGTCCTACGGCATTACCGAGATTTTGCTTAGGAGCGTTATCCGCAGATACACGGAAACCCCAATTATCGTTACTACCAGATGGGCCAACAACTGAGGAAGATTTATTACTAGCTAATTCCCGCGCTAAACGAGATTTAGAACCTTCTACTTGAGCAGTATCGCTGTTGGCATAACCACGATATAAACGGAACATCCGTGTAAAACCGGCTGTACTTTGTCCTGTTTGAGAATCAAAACCGCGATAGTAAGGAACTACGTTGTCACCAAAGCTATTTTGATATTCTTCAGAATCAATATAGGAGTCAATTTCCGCGTCGTAACCTTGGTTAATATATAAGTCTAAGTGGTAAGTTACTTCAGACTCATTGTATGGTGCGCGACCCAACAAGTGTTTATAGTTGAGTTCAATTAACCGAGTTTGGAAACTGTTGTAGAAGAATTTAGCTTTGTAGAGTTCTGATTTAGCAACGCTGCGAACAAACTCGCGCACGCTTAGATTGCCATCGCGCAGAAGTGATTCTGCACTAATCAGGCGATCTGATGCCAATATATAGTCATTTCCCAAAACGTGCCGATAAACAGCACGAATTACCGCTTCGACTTCTTCGCGGCTGGGGTTAGGGCGCAGTTCAACTCTGCGTGCGTCGCTAAAAGCCTCTGTTCCCAGTCTGGATGCTGCTGCTGTAATTGCCATGTTTTTCCCCTTTATTGTGCCGAATTTTGGCTGAATAAAGCTTGTCAGTTGTCAATTGTCAGTGGTCAGTGGTCAGTGGTCAGTGGTCAGTGGTCTGTTGACTCTTGACTCTTGCCTATTGACTCTTGACTCTTGACTCTTGACCTATTTTATTTGTAGTTGACACTCCCCGGTCTAAAGACGCGGGGATTCTATAGAGAGTTTCAGTCTATATCTCTCAGTTATCCCAGCTTCAGGCAGGGTTCCTTAAATATTTGGGTTCTTGCCCTGATCCTGTTTGCCATTACTGGCAGAATCATCTCTGACAAGCGTAACTTTCCGAGAGTCCCCCGGTAGGTTTTTAATGTCTTTGCTGACAATTTAATTGTCTCACGAATATGGATTAAAATTTGAAATTATTTCAAATTTTTAAATTAATGTCAATGCAGGATAAAGGAAAGCCTCTAGCCTTCATCCCTTGTCTAAAGCACATATGTAGCTGACTAAGTCAGCTACATCTTCAAGGGTTTTCGGCATTTCCCTTATAAAACTATGCCCGGAGCTAGATCCAATTGCTAGGTGAACCAGAATTATCATGTATGGTCTTAACGCCACCTAAGTCCCAATCGGAATACTTTCCAACTTACGCAGTGACTCCCCATGAATAACTGGCAAACCCCTTGAGGGGTAACTCCATCTAACAATTGTATCCCTCTCCGGGCATGACGCTATCTAGCTAAGAGCGTTGATTGCGTAGTCAATGTAGGTGTTAGCTTCGTTAGCAGCTTGACCGCTCAAACCATGACTAGCTTTGATAGATTTCAAAGCTTCTACATACCAGCTAGGAGACAAATCAAACGCGCCGTTGATTTCAGTCAAACCAGCAATCAAGAACTCATCCAAAGGACCTGTTCCACCAGCAACTAGGCTGTAGGTGATGATGCGGAGGTAGTGACCAACGTCACGAGCGCATTTAGCTTTACCACGGCTATCAGCGGCAAATTGATTGCCTGGTGTGGAGGTTGTGTAAGGGAATTTGCTGTATACAGCGCTGGTAGCGCCATCAATCAATTTTTGAGCGTTAGCGGTTAAACCACGAGCAGCTTCCATGCTGGCAGCAGCACGAACTAGACGACCATTAACTGCTTGTAATTCGGTGTTGCTTAAAAAGCGTCCTTGGGTATCAGCAGATGCGATTGCTTCGGTAATTGGTGTTTTCATTGGTGAAAATCTCCTAGATAGTTTCTTGCTTGTTTTACTGGGAAAAGCTCAATTAAGATTCGAGCTAATTTGTAATGAATTGTTAGGCAACAGCAGCCGCAGCGCGGTCGAAGTAGCTTGCAACTTCAGAAACCAAAGAACTGCAATCACCTTTGGTGATACCGTTAGGATCGTTAACGATAGCGATCGCTGCTTCTTTCATTTTACCAACACCAACTGCTACGGAAGAACCAGGAGTACCCAAAGCTTGGTATGTTTCGCGCAAACCATTTAAGCAACGGTCATCAAGAACACTAGCATCACCAGCGATCGCTGCGTAGGTTACATAGCGTAAAATGATTTCCATGTCGCGGAGACAAGCAGCCATACGACGGTTGGTGTAAGCGTTTCCACCAGGAGCGATCAAGTTGGGTTGTTCTTCAAACAAAGAACGAGCCGCGTTGGTAACGATAGCAGAAGCGTTGCTTGTGATCCGGTTAACAGCATCTAGACGCTTGTTACCGGAAGCTACAACTGCGGTTAAAGCATCTAGTTGTTCGGTGCTGAGGAATTCGCCTCTAGCGTCAGCTTGGGAAACAACTTTGGAAAATACATCTAATGTCATGGACTCTAATCTCCTAAATTACTTAGTTGAGAGATGTCTAAATTAAAACTAATTCGGATTTGTTCGCAACGGAGTCAAATCAAAGCGTCTCTCATTTTGTCTTCTCATCTACCAGTTTACAGTTTAAAAACCAGAAATTATGAGAGTCAAGGGGAATTTTTTGAGAAACTGGCAAACTTGATGAATTGCCTGCTTTTTTCAACTTTCTCCTGTTGTTTAACCCCTACAGTTTATGTTTATACAATGCCATAGAGCCATTATTTGTTACAAATTATGAATAAACAAGATCGTCGCCTAAAAACTAGCTCAAATCCTTTATACACAAGGATTACAACTGATAAAAAGTTAATATTTTTGTTGCACAACTTTACATTTTTTGACAACAATCGCAATATTCAGCAGTTAAAGATTGTTTTAATTTTCCAGAAACTCACTATCATAAATGGATTACAGCAGTTTTTTGTTGTATAAGTTTTAGCTAAGTTTTGTTAAGAATTGTTAAATTTACATTTCTAAATATTTGGAAAACCTGCTACTTTTTCCCCCCAGGGGGATATAAATACTAAAAAAGCTATATTCACAAATTGAGAATAAATGGCTATTTTTGCAGAAATTCTTAATAAAGACCACTACGACGGCGTAACACTTCCAGTAAAGTTGCAAAGCTGCGGGGAAGGGGTGCTGTCACTTCCACCAAATTTCCAGAAACGGGATGTTGTAGCTGGAGTTTCCAAGCGTGTAATGCTTGTCCTGGCAAATTTACGCCGAGGGAATGACCAGAACTATAAATGGGGTCGCCAACGAGAGGATGACCCATTTTGGCACTGTGGACGCGAATTTGATGGGTCCGGCCTGTTTCTAGTTGAAAGTGAATTAATGTGTAGTTTCCAAAGCGTTCTTTTACTCGCCAATGAGTGACAGCATTACGTCCACCATCTTCTATAGAAACAATGGCCATTCTTTTGCGGTCCTGGGGATTGCGACCAATGGGTAAGTCTATACTTCCGGTTTCTGTTTTGGGGACACCGTAAATTAAACCTAAATATTCTCTTCTGGCGGTTTTTGCTTGTAGTTGTGCTTGTAGATGTTGATAAGCCAGGTCTGTTTTAGCGATCGCAATCGCTCCCGTTGTATCCTTATCTAAACGATGGACAATTCCCGGACGCTGAATGCCACCAATTCCCGGTAAATTGGGACAGTGTGCCAAGATAGCATTAACTAAAGTTCCGTCAGGATGGCCTGGTGCGGGGTGAACAACCAAACCTGCGGGTTTATTGATAATAATTAACTCGTCGTCTTCATAGAGGATGTCTAGGGGAATATTCTCGGCGATTATTGCTAAAGGTTGAACGACGGGAATTTCGAGGGTAATGAGATCGCCTGTTTTTAGGTTAATCTTCTTAGATGTGCAAATGAGATTATTAATTTGGACATGACCCTGTTCTATTAACTGCTGGATGCGAGAACGGGATAAATCTGATAACTCTTGGGATAGGTAACGATCTAGGCGATCGCTATTTTCGGTAACTTGGATATTATTAATTGCAGACACGATTAGGTATTGGGTGATTTAAGAAACATTGGGCTTAAAAATAGAGGTGTTCGGGTCAAACCTCTAGACTTCATTTTTTCATATTATGTTTAACATACTTTTTTATTTCTCCAAAAAATCTATAGTAACCTAAAAGTAAGAATTCAAGAATTAGAATTTAAAACCTTTGTAAAATCCAGTAATTAAATGATCATGAGAGAAAATTTTAATGATCAATCTCAGAGTATGAATACAATTCCGATTAGTAGATATAGATTTTTCCAAAAGCTACAACCAATTACTTTATTAAAGAAGATTACTAATAATTCATTTACTGGGTGCTTACAAGTCTTTAGCGAGTCGGGTGCATGGTCAATATATATGGATCAGGGTAAGTTAATTTACGCTGGTTACTCCGAAGAAATGTTTGAACCTCTTTACCGAAATTTACAGCAGTTAAGTCAGCAAATTTCTACTCTTCCTCTGGGTATCAACGAACAGGTACGGATGATTTTTGAAAAAGATATTGAGAATCAATCAATCCCCAATCCGGATTACTTAGCAATTTGTTGGTTAGTTGATCAAAAATATATTAGTCACGTCCAGGCTGCTTTGCTGATTGAAAAATTGGCGCTGGAGGTTTTACAACCATTACTGAACTTAGAATATGGCAGTTATGAATTTGTTCCTCATACTTTTTTAGATAATCTCCCTAAATTTTGTCATTTGAATTTAAGAACTTTAGTGGAACAATCTCAATCAGGGGTTAAGGTTGATGTTCAGGAAAATTTGAATTTTGAAAATCATTATCAGTCAAATTTACATAGCACATCTCAGGAGCAATTACCCAAAAATAATTCTGAGCAAGTTGATTCTGAACCACATATAAATCAGCCGATTAACCCTCAAGTTACTGCTAGAAAGAAATACAGTATTTTGGGTGTGGACGATGATTATAGCATATTAAATGCTGTGGAAAATTTTTTAGATGAGCAAATATTTTCTGTGCTGAAATTCATGGATTCTTCCCAGGCTTTAATGGAAATTCTGCGAGCGCAGCCAGATATAATTTTACTAAGTGTAGAAATGCCTAATTTAAATGGCTATGAAATCTGTTCTTTATTACGGAAGCACACGCATTATAAAAATACTCCTGTGATTTTGATGACTGAAAAAATGGGATTAAGAGATAGAGCAAAAGCTAAGTTTGTGAAAGCTAATGGTTATTTAGAAAAGCCTTTTTCCCAAGGGGATTTACTGAAAATAATTTTTCAACATATTGTGTGAAAATTCAGTATTCAGGAGAGTTTGTTAATTGCTCAATTAATTGCTCAGGAGTGAGAATTCGGGGTGCTATAACGGGGAAATCTTGAGGATTATGGGTAATAATCGTATCTAATTGATTGACTAAGTAGGTAAACAGAAAAATTTAAAGGTATGTAACAGTATGTAAAGTTGTCTCCGTGCGATATTCTGACTGAGTTTCAACTATTTTACAAAATGCAATACACCTCATTTTTATTTTGTTCAGCTACTTACGGCTATTTTAATTTCATTTACTAAGTGTTTTCACAGATGGATTGATTTGATTTGGAGATAGTTTCACAGCCACAATAGGTATTGCAGTCGCTACAATCAAAACTGCAATAGCTAAAATCACAGCAACGGGTTTACCTCCAAATGTCAATAAGTCTTTGAAAATGGTTTCTGTGGTTTTACCTCCGACTTGAACTATTTCTACTAATTCTGATTTTGTGACGTTATCAATGATTTTCTCCGCAGTGTCTAAAAGTTTGGTGGTGTTGTTGGACTGGGTAGGAAGATTTTCCTGTTCTGTTGGTTTTTGAGACATGGGTTTATACTCCTGAGTTGTGTGTCTTTTTTTCATGTCTCTATCATTGCCTGTTGTCTATGCTGAATAGGTTGGGTATTGTAGGTAATTATGCACAAAAGTTTACGTAGGCAAATGTAGGCTGATGTAGGTTTGTGTGGTAGAATGTGACACTGATAGCCAGGTGTTAAATATAATCCACTATGTTAAATATAATCCACTAACTCAAGTATGTTTCATGGACTCTCAAGAAGCTTTAAAGTTTATCAAAGACGTATTTTCCAGAAATAAACAAGAACCTTTAACTGAATTAGAAGAAAATATTTTTTTGGGTAGTTGGGAAAAACAAGAATATAGAGATATTGCAGCAAAAACAGGTTATGCAGAAACTACTTTGAGAGAAGGAGGTTCTGTTCTATTGAGAAAAATCAAAACACAATTAAATATAAATACAAGATTTAATAAAAATAACTTTAGAAAAAAAATAGAAGATTATTGTTCTACTAATCCTAAAAGTAGTAGATTATCTCCCACAATAGACAATAAAGAAAAACCAAACCACAATCCTATCAGTTATTCAGATGATCAAAATCCCTTTGTTCCCACAACGGGAAGAATAGAGAACTTAGAAAAGTTTTTTGGTAGAGAACAAGAAATAAAGGATATATTTGAACTTCTCAATAATGCCAGTAGCGTTGCTATTATTGGTGAGCAAGCAATTGGTAAATCGTCTTTATTATATGCAGTTTACCAACAATCAATAAATATTTTAAAATCTCCACGTCAAAATGTTTTTCTCGATATGAATAATATTCATAATCAACAAGATTTTTATCTTGCTATATGTGAAAAAATTGATATTGCAGATAGTATAGGTTATAGATTTACTAGGAATTTAGAAAATAAAAGAGTATTATTAATTTTAGATAATGTTGGTAAATTGAATGGGGAAGGATTTACAAGAGATGTAAGAGATCATTTACGGGGTTTAGCTGAAGGTGAAAATGCTTGTTTGAAATTGGTATTAGCAGCAAATGAATCTTTAAAAACATTATTTAATGATAGTTATCAAATATCCCCATTAGCAGATATTTGTCAACAAGTGGATATTCTCCCTTGGAATGAAAAAATTATCCGTGATTTTATTGCAAAGCGATTACAACCAACCACGATTGATTTTACAGAATCAGATATCCAAGAACTGATTCAAGCAAGTGGTGGACACCCGCAAAAATTAACCCAGCTTTGTTATGACTTGTATAAAAAATATTCTCAAAAAAACAATATTTAAAAATATATCATGACTACAAAATCTCCTGTACCTCGTTTAGATTTAGCTCCTAAATTACGCCGTCCTCTCTCTTTGTGGAATCCTTTAGACTATCTGCTGTTGCTGTATTGGGTGTTTTATTTTCCCCAGGCTTTGCGGTGGTATGTTGATACTTTTGGCGGTGGTTATATTCCTGAAAAACAAATGAATTGGAGTAAAAGAATGGAAATACTACGCCAAAATTCTATTCAGCGTCAATTGTTATTACAAAGTGTGGTTTTAACAATAATTACACCTGTATTAATTTGTTTATTTTTAGAATTATTAGGTTTGCGTATTTACTGGGACCGTGTGGCAATAGGTGTGGCAGGAGGTGTGCTGTTGGGTGTAGTTTTTAGTATTGTCGGTATGTTGTATAGCGTGCGAAATTGGCCGTTCGATGTAACGTTAAGTATTACATTAGGTGTGGCAGGAGGTGTGGCAGGAGGTGTGGCAGGAGGTGTGACAGCAGGTGTGACAGCAGGTGTGACAGCAGGTGTGACAGCAGGTACAATGGGAGGTGTGGCAGGAGGTGTGGCAGGAGGTGTGGCAAGAGGTATGCTGTTAGGTATGCTGGTAGGTATAACGGTAGGTATGGTCTTCGGTGCGGTAGGATGTATGACGGTAGGTGTGGCAGGAGGTGTAGCATTAGGTGTGACAGAAGGTGTGGCAGGAGGTATGGTGTTCGGTGTGGTGGTTTTACGTCTGGAAAATTGGTTATTTGGTTTACTGTTAAACTTGCGTTATCTCCGAAATGGCAGTTTTTTACTACCTAAAATTACTTTCATACCTTTACCTTATCTTGATTTACGTTTAAAAACCTGGTTACTACAAGACTGGGAAACAGGAGTACATAATATTAATCAATTATTGTTATACACTCAGCAATTTATTCCTGTAGTCCAAGTAGTAAATAAGGTATTAAACACAAAACCACCAGAACAAATAATTTGGTCTGTTTCTCAGCTAATAGAAACTACTAATAATTGGGATTTAATACATTATATATTTGCTAATTATTTTGACAATATAAAATCAAGAATATCGAATGATTTATACATATCACTTTCGTCTTGGAAAAAAAAATTACAGACTAACTTGAATACAGATACCTGCCTAGATATACCTTACCGTGCCGTTGCTGCTGGTTTTTGGTATCTACATAAAAAACGACCAGATATAGCAACCGAAGCTTTTAAAATAGTTCGTTCTCTCCTCTATGGAGAAGAAATGTATATTCTTTCTCTAAGTCTAGCAGTCTTTTACTGTGAAGATTTAGAAAATTTAGAAGATTTAAATGATTTATACTCTACTGTTAAACTACAAATACTTGTCTTTCTATATATAGAAAATGATGTATTACGTCCTCATACTTGGCAAATATTAGGTAAATTTGTAAAAGTAATTGAAGATGTAAAAATTATCAATAATAGTGTCTCCCGTGTGTCTCGTTCTTCCGCTTTAAATCGCGCATTAGGTGAACTGACAACTATTTTAAATACAGCCGATACCTTACCCAAAGCAGAACAAGGATTAATTATAGATATTGCTGAAAATTGGCAACAAGAACTATTACAAATTGCTGGAGAAGTTGGGAAAGTTGTTATTGATAAACCTGTAAATAATCCTTATGTGATAGGCGACCCTGTAATGGGTAATTTATTTATTGGGAGAGAAGATATTATTAGACAATTAGAAGAACTTTGGCTGAGAGGTATTCAACTTCAGTCTGTAGTAATTTATGGTCATAGACGCATGGGAAAAACTTCGATTTTACTCAATGCAGCTAACTCTTTAGATAATCAAGTAAAAGTCGTTTATGTGAACTTACTAAAATTAGGAGATGTCACCCAAGGAGTAGGTGAAGTATTAATGGCTATTAGTGATAAAATTTCCCAAGTTTTGAATATTGAACCTCCCAATGATGATGGTTTATTAAAACTTCCTGAACGGACTTTTAACCGCTATTTTGAAAGAGTAATTAAAAATTTATCTGGTGGGTTAATTATTGCTATAGATGAATTTGAGAAAGTTGAAGATTTAATTAAAGCCGGAAAAATTAGCCCAGATTTTATGGGTTTCTTGCGTGGTTTAGTCCAAGCAAATTCTCAAGTCGCTTTTGCTTTTGCTGGTTTACATACCTTAGATGAAATGACAGCAGATTATTTTCAACCTTTTTTTGCTAGTGTTCTTCCTATTCGTGTCGGGTTTTTAAGTCGTGGTGCAACTGGTCAAATTCTTGCTAACCCAACTATTGAAGATTTTTTATTAGACTACACACCAGAAGCACTAGATAAAATTTATGATCTCACATACGGTCAACCTTATTTAGTGCAGTTGGTAGGGTTTCATTTAGTCCGACTCTATAATGATTTTGTTTTTGAACAAGGAAAACCCCGTGAATCTGTTTTTACAGTGGAAGATGTGGAAGCAATTGTCAAGAAACCGGAGTTTTTCCAAAGAGGTAGTAATTACTTTAATGGTGTTTGGGGTCAAGCTGGGGAAAATAATGATCATACTCAACAAGCAATTTTAAAAGAACTGGCAAAAAATACCGCAGGATTAACTATAAATGAATTAGTCGAATTAACCGGAATAAATGAAAGTAAGTTAAATGAAGCTGTAGAAACTTTAAAACGTCATGATGTGATTGTAGAAAATCAAGGACGCTGGATAATAATAGTAGAACTATTTCGGCGTTGGGTTGTTAAATCACATTCCTGATATGAAAAATTTATTAAAAACTCTGAGAATAGATGGAGTTTTCTTACCTAACCAAAATACAGATAACCCGATTTACTTTTTAGAAGTACAATTTCAAATAAATATGAATATATGTTAAAATTAAATTACCATAAATAGTGAAAAATTATTGCAATGGAAATTACTAAACTATCAACTCAAGGTCAAATTACCATTCCCCAAGTTTTAAGAGATCAGTATCATTGGCAAGATGGTCAAGAATTAATAATAATTAATTTGGGTGATGGAATTTTATTAAAGCCTAAAAAAACTTTTCCAGAAACAAAATTAGATGATGCTGCTGGTTGTTTAAATTATCAAGGAAAAGCCAAAACAATTGAAGAGATGGAACAAGCGGTAGCACAAGGAATTGAAGAATTATGGAATCAATGATACGCAGTTCCTGGTTTGATAGGATTGGGTTTAACTAGAGAACAAATCGCACAGGTTTTAAATTTAAGTTTGGCAGAAATTAGCGAGATTATTCAACAACAGAATATCAACACAAAGGACAAATAAAAAGGATTTAATCAGTGTAACCCTAACCAAACTTTTCCTGTACAGAATCAGATAATATACCGTGCATTTTAACGACTGCACCAATTACAGCTATTGCCGGTGCAAGAAATCCCTTTGCTTCCACTTGTTCTACAATTGTCCCCAATTCACCAATTAATTCTTCCTGTTCTGGCCGAGTTCCCCAGCGAATTAAAGCAATAGGTGTATCTAAACTCAATCCAGCTAGAGTAAACTGTTCAATAATGTAGGGTAAATTGTGAATACCCATATAAATTACTATGGTTTCTGAACCGTGCGCTATGGCTTGCCAATTTACCTGGGGTTTATACTTACCAGCGGATTCATGTCCAGTTACAAAAGTAACAGAGGAACTATAAAGGCGATGGGTTAAAGGAATACCAGCATAGGCCGCTGCGGCGATTCCTGATGTAATCCCTGGCACAACTTCTACAGGAATACCTGCGGCTACCAATTCTGCCATTTCTTCCCCACCACGACCGAAAATAAAAGGATCACCACCTTTAAGCCGAACAACTATGGCATTATTCTCCGCTTTCTCAATCAGTAATTGGGTAGTGACTTCCTGTAACAGGGAATGTCTACCCATGCGTTTACCCGCATTGATTTTTTCTGCTTCAGGATTGATCATTTCCAGCACTTCTGGACTCACCAAAGCATCATAAATAACCACATCTGCACAGGTTAATAGGCCCTTTCCTTTGAGAGTCATGAGTCCAGGATCTCCAGGTCCAGCACCAACTAAATAAACTTTACCCAAAAACTTTGTCCTCTTCTTTGATGAAATTCTCGATTAAATTCGCAAATTCTCGACTTGTTCCTAATGGTTGTGCGAGTTGAAAACTTACTGATGGAAATTGTAATTTTAGCGTTTCTACTGCCAGAGCGATCGCATCAGTTATCCCACCTGTAAATAAAAAATAGGGGAAAATCGCAATTCGTCCATAACCAGCGGCTATCAATTCCTGTACTCTGACTTCTAAACTGGGAGGGACGGACCAATAAGCTGTAACTGCGTCCACAGTAGCTGCTATATTTTCCACAGGGGCATGAGAACCAGCCCGTCGGCTACCATGAGCCAAAATAATAGATACATCTGCTTGAATCGTAGTCATCATCCCCGCAAAAAACTTTTCTAAACCAGGATAACTACCAATATAAGGACGCAATTCTATTGTCATTCCTTCAGTTATAGCCTGTTCTGCAAGGGCGATTTCTGCGGGAATATCAGTCATGACATGAAGTCCCGGTAACAAAAATAGGGGGATAATTTGCACCCTTTGACAACCAAAAGCCTGAACACGATGAGCAAAATCTTGAATTTGCAGGTGTAAAGGTTGGATATTGGCCTCTAGGGTAGCAACACCTACGAAATTTTCACCTTGGGGTAATATCTCACTTAACATTGCCGCTAATTGCTGCATAGCAATATCTGGACGAGGATCACGACTCCCATGAGACACTAAAAGATAAGCTGTAATTTTATTAATTTGCATATTTGGGGATTGGGGACTGGGGGACGGAGAAACACAGGAGAAAGATGCTAATTTATTTTTCTTCAGCATTGTAAGTATAAAATTGATTCAATGCTCCCACTGTTTCAAATTTGTATCCTGGTATCCAAGAATCAAGTTTGATTTCCGTGCGGTAAATACTAAAGATTATATAGTCTTGTCGGTTAGTTGTGGTGGTAATCAGTTCTTTGATGTGTGGTGTGGCGGATTGAAGCAATTCTTGACAATTAACTTTGATTAATTTTTCCAAGAAACTTGGTGTTTTGTGACAGACATCAGCTTCTAAATATGTTGTCAGCTTTTGAACGGCATATTGTTCATATTCACCCTGATTGGGGTTAGTTTTCGCCATAATTGCTCCCAGGACGGTAACGCTCGCTGCTCCTACACATATAATAATAGTCAAAGGTTTCATATTATAGCCTGAACTGGTATATTTATTAGTCTTTTAAACACTACCAAGAAAATTATCTAATTTCTGCTAAAAAAAGCTTGATTATTTTCTGGAGGTAATGCTATACTCACAGAGTGAATGGCGAGCGTAGCCAAGTGGTTAAGGCAGTGGTTTGTGGTACCACCATTCGTGGGTTCGATCCCCATCGTTCGCCCTATTAAATTATGACTCTCTAAGTTCAGAGTTGTTGTAAAGTATAAAAGTACGAATTAGACCTTTTTAGAAGTCGGGAAAAAGGGAGTATTTTTCTGTCAGCTTTTCCGAGTCTTGCAGTAAATCTAATGGCGATAATTCTCAAAAATCCTGCTAAAGTAACTATTTAGATTGGCAGATTTATATATGAATAACAATGATTTAGCTTTTACCCCAGCTTTAGAGTTAGCGCAATTAATCCGTCTGCGGGAAGTGTCACCTCTAGAGTTGGTGGAAGTATATTTAGAAAGAATCGAACGCTTAAATCCCCAACTGGGAAGTTATTTTACAGTCACGGCAGATTTAGCCATTACTGATGCTAAAAACAAAACAGAATTACTAACAACGACTTCAGAATTACCGCCATTTTTTGGTGTACCAATTTCCATTAAAGACTTAAGTGCGGTTGCGGGTGTTACTTGTACCTACGGAAATTCGGCACGGTTAAATAATATTGCCAATCATGATGATGGTGTAGTTACCAGAATTAAACAAGCTGGTTTTATTATTCTTGGTAAAACCGCAACTTCGGAATTAGGTTCTTATCCTTACAGTGAACCTGCGGGATTTCCCCCAGCGAGAAACCCTTGGAATTTAGAATATACTCCTGGTGGTTCTAGTGGTGGTGCAGCATCATCAGTAGCAGCGGGATTAAGTGCAATTGCCCAAGGTTCAGATGGTGGTGGTTCAGTGCGTGGTCCGGCGGCTTGCTGTGGTGTTGTTGGCATCAAACCAGCCAGAGGCAGAGTCTCTAAAGCCCCTGTAGGCGATCGCTTGGGGGGCATTGCGGTGGATGGTCCCCTTGCCCGCACAGTGGCTGATGCAGCGGCTATGTTAGATGTGATCTCTGGCTATGTCACAGGTGATCCTTATTGGCTACCAAATCCGCAACCATCATTTCTCTCTGCAACTCAAGTCAAATTAGATAGTCTGAAAATTGCCTTTAGTACCAGTATTCTGCCCTTTGGAGAAGCTGACGCTAACTGTAAACAAGGAGTATTAAAAACCGTCGGGTTATTAGCACAATTTGGACATCAAGTTGAGGAAAAATACCCAGATTCAGATTTTAGTAGTTTAATCGAACCATTTATAGTAGTTTGGCAAGCTGGAATAGCAGCAGCAGGAATTCCTTCGCCAGCCTTACAGCCTTTAAACCAATGGTTATTAGCAAAAAATGGTTCTGTAGCTGAATATCTGCAAGCACTTTCCCAAATGCAAATTGTCTCCCGGCAAATTATCGCATTTTTTGATACTGTAGATGTATTGGTATTACCAGTTTATCTCCATTCTCCCATTCGCGTCGGTGAATGGGCAGATTTGAGTGCGGAAAAAACATTTGCCAAAATTGCCCATTGGGTCGCCCCTTGTCCTGTTGCAAATGCTACCGGATTACCTGCGATCGCCCTTCCTGTCGGTTTCGATAGTCATGGTTTACCCCTCAGTGTACAGTTAATTGGTAAACCTGCCGCTGAGTCTACCTTAATTAGTTTAGCAGCGCAATTAGAAGCCGCTAACCCTTGGATTCAACATCGTCCAGCACTTTAAGTCAAAATCAGGATTTACAAAATGTCAGCATCAGGATTTACAGGATTTAGAGATTTACAGGATTGTTATTCTTGAAATAATCTGAAAAACAGAAAGTTTGCAAATATCTGCATATTGAATCCTGTTAATCCTTCAATCCTGAGCATCCTGATTCAGACAGAGAAATAATCTGAAAAACAGAAAGTTTGCAAATATCTGCATACTAAATCCTATTAATCATTTAATCTTAATAATCCTGATTCGGACCATAAATTCCAATTAATTAGCCAGTTTTTCCTGTTCACGGGCATCTACTACTAAAACTAAACAAAGTGCTGCAACTGCTTTTTCCCATTCTTGACGCACTTTTTCATCTTCCACACCATCAAATAAACCCACCAACCGAGGAACGGCTTGTTCTAAAGCTGCGTGGGGTACGGGACGATGTAATTCAACTAAGTGATTGATACTTTCTTGATTATTGAGAAAACCAACCACCCATTTTGTTGTATGATCTGGACTGTCAGGAACACGCTCAACTCCTAACTCGTTTTTTAGCCAATCATAAAAAAGTGGTAAATGTTCAGCTAATACCGCACCGGCTGTAGGTAAGGTTTTTTTGAGTAAGCTAATATCTAAACTGTCTAATTCTTGTTTCAGAGCCGGTGAATTTAGTACCTCATTTAACGGTGTGGAAAGTATTGCTGTTATTTCCGATTCGGAAAAATCTAAATTTTGGGTGAAAGTTGAAATTAAAGATTCCATTTTCTACACTCCAGAGATTATTCCATTGGCTGTAGAATCATGATAGCGTAGCGCACCAAAATCCTTGATCATGTTGCATTACTAATTTCATCCTACCTATAATTATCCTTGCTCATCTGTTTCTTGTGATTCATATAAAGTTTCCATTCCTAATTTTTCTAAACATCTATCAGATCCCCAGGGTCTCATTAACCCACCACAACGACTATCTCGATAAAGTCTTTCCAAAGGAAATGATTTTAAAAGAGAATGTCCACCACAAACACGAATAGCTAAACTACATAATTGATTGCTGTTTTCCATCACAGTATAATTTGCTGCATAAGCTCTTAATCTTTCCGCTTTACTAGGATTTATTTTGGCTTCATTGATAACTCGATAAAAAATTGCCTTAGTTTGCTCTAAAATAATAAACATTTGAGCAACATTAAATTGCTTGATTTTATTTTGTCTTTGTTTGATCGGTGGCATTCCTACTACTTCACCACGCAAATACTTAATTGTAAAATCATAAGCAGCTTGAGCAATACCCATATAAGTAGGTGCTAGAGTAAAAAACATATGTGGGTACAACTCAGTCAGTTTTAAATAAATATTTGAGGGCAGTAATTGAGCATTATTAGGAACAAAAACATTATCGAAGATTAAAGTGCGAGAAATAGTAGCTCTCATTCCTAGAGGATTCCATTCTCCAACTACTTGCACCCCTTGAGTTTTCGCTGGGATAGCAATATAAAGACAATTCTCTACTGAAATATTTTCTGTTTCCTCAGTACAAACAATACCATAATAGTCGGCAGCTTCTGAAAGTGAAGCAAAGGTTTTTTTTCCATTAATTAACCATCCTTCCTCGACCTTTTTAGCAGTTGTTTGATAAGCTTTACCAAGAGATACACCTGCACCTTCTTCAGAAATTGGTTGGGAATAAAGTGCCTGTTTTTCGACTATTCTTTGAAAATGAAGTTTTTTATAGATTTCACATTCCGCTATTTGAGATTCCGTCAATGGTAAATCATTTAAAACATTTAACCAAAGAGTTGAAGAAATGTGCATATTATAAGTAAGAGCAGTAGCACCACAATATCGGGCTATTTCAGCCGATATTAAACAATAACTGGGAAAATCAACCCCCATTCCCCCATATTTTTTTGGTACGCATAATGCTAGAAGTCCGTGATTTCGTAAATCTTCATAATTTTCCCAAGGAAAAGAAGCTTCTTCGTCATAGACAGAAGCACGAGCAGCAAATTTATTTTTTCCTAATTCTTGAACTAATTCAATTAAGGTTTTCTGTTGATTATTTAAGTTAAAGTCCATGGTTAATTATGTTTTTTTGAACTGTTTTAACCCGCTTTCATCAAGTTGGGGTCAACCCTTAATTTTTCCTGGGCTGTAACCTTGAAAATTCGTTGATTTATCCGATATTGCAGAAAGCGATCGCATTTCCCATGTATGTAAAGAAACAGAAATGTTTCTTAAAAGAGGGTTAGTTCGATGGTCAAAACTTGGTAATCGGTAAAGAATTACCAATTACCAATTACCCAAAATTAGGCTTTCTTTAACCAGCTAAACATAGCGCGTAAATCCTTACCAACAGCCTCAATAGGATGTTCAGCTTCTTGACGACGCATAGCAGTAAAACCGGGTTTACCAGCTTGATTTTCCAAGACAAATTCCCGCGCAAATTGTCCAGATTGAATTTCGCTGAGAATCTTCTTCATTTCCGCTTTAGTTTGGGCGGTAACAACGCGAGGACCGCGAGTATAATCACCATATTCGGCAGTATTAGAAATACTATCGCGCATGGTAGCTAAACCACCTTCTACGACTAAATCAACGATTAATTTGACTTCGTGCAGACATTCAAAATAAGCGAGTTCTGGTTGATAACCTGCTTCAACTAAGGTTTCAAAACCGGCTTTGATTAAAGCACTCAAACCACCACACAATACTGCTTGTTCACCAAACAAATCGGTTTCGGTTTCTTCACGGAAAGTAGTTTCCAAAATACCGGCACGTGTACCACCAATACCTCTAGCATAAGCCATAGCGCGATCGCGTGCATGACCAGTGGCATCTTGATAAACTGCAAATAATGCAGGTACACCTTGTCCTTGTTCATAAGTACGACGCACCAAATGTCCAGGTCCTTTAGGTGCAACCATGACGACATCAACATCAGCAGGAGGTACAACCTGTGCAAAGTGGATATTAAAACCATGTGCAAAAGCTAAAACGTTTCCAGCTTCTAAATTGGGTTCAATTTCGTTTTTGTAAATTGTTTTTTGGACTTCATCAGGTAATAAAATCATGATGAAATCAGCAGCTTTCGCAGCATCGGCAACATTTTTTACAGTCAAACCAGCAGCTTCGGCTTTGGCTGTGGACTTACTGCCGGGATATAATCCCACAATGACATTAACACCGCTATCTTTGAGATTCAGCGCGTGAGCATGACCTTGAGAACCATAACCAATAATAGCAACGGTTTTACCTTTTAAAAGGTCTAAATTAGCATCTTCATCATAATACATACGCGCCATAGAAGCATCTCCTGTCCGTAAAAGTTGTCATGAAATTGGCAGACTTACGATTGTATCGCAAATCGGACTATCAGATCCCCGACTTCTTTGAGAAGTCGGGGATCTGTGGATACTTTTATTTTTTTTTCAGAAGTTCAAGATAAACAGAAATAATTGTGATAATTTTGATACAAATTTGTTAAGAATAGTTACAGCCCTGTAATGGAAGGAAATATTTTTTATGGTTGATCTAGCTGACAAGAAACCGGTTCATCAAGTCGTGATTATTGGTGGTGGTTTTGGTGGATTGTATGCTGCTAAGTCTATGGCTAAAGCCAATGTACAAATCACGCTGATTGATAAACGCAATTTTCATCTCTTTCAACCACTGCTGTACCAAGTCGCTACAGGTTCTTTGTCCCCAGCGGATATTTCCTCTCCCTTGCGGGCTGTTCTCAGCAAAAGCAAGAATACAAAGGTGCTGTTGGGTGAAGTGAATGATATTGACACTAGCGCCCAAAATGTGATGGTAGGTGCGGAATCCGTCCCCTACGATACTTTAATTGTGGCTACAGGGGCGAAGCATTCCTATTTTGGGAAGGATAACTGGGAAGAATTTGCACCGGGTTTAAAGACTGTAGAAGATGCCATTGAGATGCGTCGGCGGATATTTTCAGCATTTGAAGCGGCTGAAAGCGAAAGTGATCCGGTAAAACGCCAAGCTTTGTTAACTTTTGTGATTGTTGGTGGTGGTCCAACTGGGGTAGAATTGGCGGGAGCGATCGCAGAATTAGCAACTAAAACCCTGACAGAAGATTTCCGCAACATTGACACCTCAGAAACCAGAGTTCTATTGTTAGAAGGTTTAGATCGGATTCTTCCCCCTTTTGCCCCCGAATTATCCCACACAGCGGAAACATCATTAAAGGCTTTGGGCGTAGATGTGCAAACCAAAACTTTGGTAACACATATTGAAAATGATATTGTGACGATTAAGCAAGGTGATGATGTCAAAGAAATTGCAGCAAAAACTGTGTTGTGGGCTGCGGGTGTGAAAGCCTCAGCAATGGGGAAAGTTTTGACAGAGAAGACGGGAGTTGAGAGCGATCGCGCTGGTCGTGTTATCGTTGAACCAGACCTAAGTATTAAAGGATTTCCCAACATTTTCGTAGTTGGTGACTTAGCAAATTTTGCCCATCAAAATGATAAACCTTTACCGGGAGTTGCGCCAGTTGCCATGCAAGAAGGCGAATATGTGGCTAAACTCATTCAAAAACGTTTGAAAGGTGAAACATTACCCCAATTCAAATATGTGGATAGAGGTAGTTTAGCAATGATTGGGCAACACGCCGCAGTTGTTGATTTAGGATTTATCAAACTCAGAGGTTTCTTGGCGTGGTTTGTGTGGTTATTTATTCATATCTACTTCTTGATTGAATTTGATAATAAGTTAGTGGTGATGATTCAATGGTTGTGGAGTTATTTTACCCGCAATCGTGGCGCGAGATTAATTACAGGTAAGGAAACTATTGCCCCTGTACCAACGCCAGTCATCCCAAAAAAACCGTTAAATGTGTAGTTCCTCCCTCGTTCCCAGTCTCTGACTGGGAATGCCCTCTAGAGGCTCTGCCTCCCATATTCCCTCATTATTATTAAAAAACTGCCTCTCATATTAAAATAAAATCACCACATCTACCAAATTAAATGAAACAATGGGACGCAGCCGCTATCATGTATTAGGAACTCAACCGCATTTCCTCACCTGCACATTAGTAAATTGGATGCCATTATTTGGCAATATTGAACTTGTCTAAATTATCATAGATTCCCTCAACTTTCTCCAACGTCAGCAGCGTTTGACATTATATGGTTATGTCATTATGGAAAATCATCTTCATCTCATCGCTGCGGCTGCAAACTTATCTAAAGAAATAGGGAATTTTAAATCATTTACGGCTCGTTCCATTATTGATTTACTCCAGAAAAATAATGCTGAATATATACTTAATCAATTAGAATTTCATAAATTAAAACACAAGATCAAACAAGATTATCAACTGTGGCAAGAAGGTTTTCATCCCCAAGCAATTGCTAATGAAGAAATGTTTATCCAAAAATTAGAATATATTCATAATAATCCGGTGCGACGTGGGTATGTTGATGATCCGGCTCATTGGCGTTATTCTAGTTACCGGAATTATATGGAATTGCCGAGTTTATTAGAGGTGGAATTGATTGATTTGTGAGATATTGAGGCAGAGCCTCTTGATAGCATTCCTAGTCAGAGACTAGGAACGAGGAAGAATAAATTTTAATTTTTCTGCGGTTATTTAAGGTTATTTTAACAATAAAATTTTCTCTTGTTCTAGTGTATTTGCTTTTTAGTGTACTAAAATGTCTGTATCTTGCATTGCTTACTTGATAAGGCTATTTTACACAGGGAGTAAAAATTGTATTATGTTCACAGATGATAAAAACGATTGTATTAAAAATTGGGTGATCCGCGGAACTATATTTTTGTTTTTGATAGCTGTTGCTGTTACAATTTATTTTATCTCAATGATTTTAATTACTGACAGAACAGAATTATTAAAAAACAAATATGAATATATTGTTAAAAGTCTTAAAGTATTAGGTTTATTCATTAGTGGAGGGGCAGTAATTGTTAATGTTTACTTTGCAGGTAGACGTGCAGAGGCTATGGAAGAGACTGCAAAGGCTACAAATAGAAATGCAGAGGCTGCAAATCAAAATGCAGAAGCTGCAAATCAAAAACAAATTACAGAAAGGTTTTCTAAAGCTATTGAACAGCTTGGGAGTGATAAACCTGAAGTTATATTAGGTGGAATTTATACTTTAGAACGAATTGCGAGAGATTCCGAACCAGACCAATGGACAATTATGGAAGTTCTGACAGCTTTTGTCCGTCAAAATGCACCTGTTATAAAAGAAAATGAGTCACAATTTTTAGAAGATCAAGAAAAATTTTTAAAACTTAGAATTTCTATTCGAGCGTGTTTAACTGTGATTGGAGAACGTAAACACCCAGATTTAGAAAATAAATATATTGATTTAACTGAAGTTAATATTAGTGGATTCAATCTCGTAAAATTCAAACTCAAAGGATTCAAACTCACAGGAGCCAACCTCACAGGAGCCAACCTCATAGAAACCAACCTCATAGGAGCCAACCTCATAGAAGCCAACCTCATAGGAGCCAACCTCATAGAAGCCAACCTCATAGGAGCCAACCTCATAGAAGCCAACCTCATAGAAGCCGACCTCGAAGGAGCCAACCTCACAGGAGCCGTCCTCACAGGAGCCAACCTCACAAGAGCCGTCCTCACAGGAGCCAACCTCACAAGAGCCTGCTTCATAGGAGCCAACCTCATAGAAACCAACCTCATAGGAGCCGACCTCACAGGAGCCGACTTCAAAGGAGCCGACCTCAAAGGAGCCTACCTCTTCAGAGCCAACCTCACAGGAGCCAACCTCACAGGAGCCTACCGCTTGGAACCGGACTGCATAACAAAAGTTTTGCTCACGGAAGCCGACCTCGAAAGAGCGATACTCACAGGCGCTATAATGCCAGATGGGTCAATTCATGATTAGGAAGATTTGATTCTTGTAAATTCTGAATAAGCAAGGCTTTCTTCCCCACAAAACCGAATATTCAAAACAGTCGCTACCATTTTCTCAACCAAATCATATTGCTACATAATAGAAATAGAAATTCTATCTTTAGGATTGTTAAGAATGTATCAAACAGATCCGCCACTTTCCCCTAAAGAAATATTGTTAGGTTAAATGGTTTAAGGATTACACATAAAAATGTAGAATTAGGAGATTTTGGTAATGGCTTTAACAATTTTAGATGAACAATTAGAAAGTATTCAGCTTTCGGCTGAGGTTCAGGAAAAAGCTTTACAAAAAGCTAAAGAAGGTTATGTAATGACATTATTAGAGGTAGGAGAAATTAGCAGTGGCAGGGCGGGGAAAATTCTTGGTGTTCCTCGTTTAGAGGTAATAGAAATGATGAAAAAATGGGGTATTTCTCTTTTTGATGATTCTCAAAATTTGGAGGAATTACGTCAAGAAGTGGAACAGGCAGAGTTAATTTTAAATCAGCAGATTTCTTAAATGATTATTGTTTCTGATACTACGCCAATTAGCGAGTTGGCAAAAGTGGATCATCTTGATTTATTGCCAAAACTTTTTGGTAAAGTTGTGATTCCCCAAGGTGTATTTGATGAATTGCAAGTAGGTGAGCATCCAGCAGCACAACTTGTTCAGAATTTGTCTTGGTTGGAGGTTGTAACGGTAGATAATCAGCAATTGGTTAGGGAGTTACAACAGTCGTTTAAGTTAGATTTAGGAGAGTCAGAAGCTATTGCTTTAGCGGAAGAAATTAGTGCTTCTCAGTTATTAATTGATGAAAGGGCTGCTAGGAAGGTGGCTATGGCTCGAAAATTACCTCTAATTGGGACTGTGGGGATTTTGCTATTAGCGAAGCGTCGAGGTTTGTTGGATAGTGTTAAGGATGTTTTAGATGAAATGAAAGCACAGGGAATGAGAATTTCAGATCGGCTTTATGTGCAGGTTTTGACTTTAGCACAGGAAAAGGACGGGGAATAATAGGTAAGTATGAAACCCATATTCTGCACTTTATTTATAATATGCAAATATTGCGTTTCTAAACCGAATCATATTGCGACATAATATAAATAGAAATTCTATCTTTAGGATTGTTAAGAATGTATCAAACAGATCCGCCACTTTCCCCTAAAGAAACATTACCGACAATGTATGATCTTCCTAGCGAAGACCCGGAGGAACCTGGTTTGCCAGATCAATTTCATTTATTCCAACCACAATTATTAGCAGAAACATTCCGTCCCCCTAACTATCCTAGCGACCAAATATTTACAGGAAGTGATCTGAATCTTTACTATGATTTGCGTCATCCTTCATGGTATAAACGCCCTGATTGGTTTGCAGTGTTAGGTGTTCCCTCTCTTTATGACAAAAGAGATTTACGTTTAAGTTATGTAGTGTGGCAAGAAGCAGTTAATCCTCATATTATTGTTGAGTTACTCTCACCGGGAACAGAAAAAGAAGACTTAGGACAAACATTAAGAGATGTTGAAAAACCTCCTGGTAAATGGGAAGTTTACGAACAAATTTTAAGAGTTCCCTACTACGCCATCTTTGATCGTTATAAATCTGAATTTAGAATGTTTCAGTTAACAGGCGCTCGTTATGCTGAAGTAGAATTATCAGATTTTCGGTTTTGGATTCCCGAAATAGAATTAGGTTTGGGAGTGTGGCAAGGAAGTTATAAAACCGTCGAAATGCCTTGGTTACGTTGGTATGACAAAGACGGTAATTGGATGTTAACCAGCACAGAAGAGGAAAAACAAAAAGCTGAAAAAGAAAGGCAAAAAGCTGAACAAGAAAGACGAAAAGCTGAACAAGAAAGACAAAAGTTAGAACAAGAAAGGCAAAAGTTAGAACAAGAAAGGCAAAAAACCGAAAGATTAATTGCCCAACTTCGTGCGCTTGGTGTTGAACCAGATTTAGATTGACACTCTCCGCGTCTAAAGACGCAGAGATTCTATAGAGAGTTTCAGTCTATATCCCTCAGTTATCCCAGTTTCAGGCAGGGTTCCTTAAATATTTGGGTTCTTGCCCTGATTTCGTTGGCCCTGGCGGGCGAAATCATATCTGACAAGCGTAACTTTCCGAGAGTCCCTCGGTAGCTTTTTATGTCTTTAGTGACAATTTAATTGTATCACGAATATGGATTAAAATTTGAAATTATTTCAAATTTTCAAATTAACGTCAATGCAGGATAAAGGAAAGCAACTAGTACATCACGGCGTAAATAAAGCAACCATATTCAATCGCCAAAAAGCCTACTGGATATTAGTTTTGACTTTTGACTTTTGACTTTTGACTTCCGCCCTGCGGTACTAGCCTTCATCCCTTGTCTAAAGCCCAAATGTGGCTGACTGAGTCAGCCACATTTTCAAGGGTTTTCGGCGTTCTTCCTTATAAACAAAATCTCTCGTTCCCAGTCGGAGACTGGGAATGCCATATAGAGGCTCTGCCTCAAAGCAGTTAATTATTTTGATTTTGCTTAGATAAATCCGTCGGTGGTCTGTCATTACTCCAAGCCCACCAGACATAACTGCATTGACAATGATAGAATTCTTGCCACTTCCGACGACGATCTGGGGTACTGACAGGAGACCTTCTATTTAACCACACATTAACGGCTTCTCGACTACCAGCATGGCATTTGGGACAATGGAATTGATAGGCGTGTACGGCTTGATTAGTCCATTCTGGCGGATTGGGATCAAAAGCGTCCATATAAATATAAACTGTAATAGAGTGTAATCTTAGTAGTCATTGAATATACATAATTATGACTAACAATGGATATTATGGAACCAAATATTGAAATTCGTCGGTTGTTGGATGTCATGCCTGCTTCTGGGCGGATGATGACTAAAATCGTCAGTAAACCAGAACGAAAACAGGTAATAGATGCGGCTTTTCCTCTGCCATTGAGTCAAGCAAGACCAATATATATTAATTTCGACTTATGGAGACGGTTGACAAAACCCCAACGAGATTTACTCCTATTACAGAAGGTAAGCTGGTTAATAGGGGTGAAATGGTTACAACCTAATATTTATCAAGGTGTGGTGTTAGCAGGGCTTGTAGGCGGAATACTGGAGGCAGTCCAGGGGGATGTGGTAGGTGTGGTAATAGCCGGGGGATTAAGTGCTGTAGCGGCTATCCGGATTTGGCGCACCAATAAATCCCAGGAGTCAGAATTAACTGCTGATACAGTCGCTATTAGAATCGCCCAAAGACGGGGTTATTCAGAAACTGAAGCCGCCCAACATTTGTTAACAGCTATTGAAGCAGTAGGAACAATAGAAGGGCGTTCTGGTTTAAATTTTAGTGAATTAATTCGTTGTCAAAACTTGAAAGTAATTGCTGGTTTATCACAAGTTGGTATTCCTAAAAATTATCAATAGATTTACGGCGAAGTAATTAATATCTACGTAGGGGTTTAGCATTGCTAAACCCTTACCATAACTGGTAAAATCTAACAATGCTTCACTCAAATTTTCCATCACAGGTAAAGGTAAAGCCGAAATAGAACCGCGTATTTCTGCCGATAATTCTCCAAACCGTTTTATTAACTGTCGAATAACTAGATTGAAAGTAGCTTGTTCTATTCCTTCTTGTTTAATTTCTCTGTAAGCGCGACTTCTTTCTAGTGAAATTCCTAGCATGACTTCAACCTCCCTTAAAGTAAGTTTTTCAAATTTGTACATCATTTCCTAGTCTATCCATGTACAAAATTATCTGCGTTTATCTGCGTCCATCATCTTCTATCTGCGGTTAATTCTTTATTACTGTACATACTAAACATACATTTTTAAGATTTATGAATTATAAATTATCACGAATGGAAGCGATTCAATTGCCAATTATTCCGGTGGTGGGAGAATTAATAAAAAACTCTCCAGGAACGATTTCTTTAGGACAAGGTGTGGTTCACTATCAACCACCAGATACAGCAATGGAATTATTACCAAAGTTCCTTGCTGAACCTCAAAATCATCTTTATCAAGCTGTTGTCGGGATTCCTGAATTATTAACAGCTTTAACGGCAAAGTTATCAATATTTAATGATATTGATATCAATGAAGAAAATGCTATTGTGGTGACAGCAGGTAGCAATATGGGGTTTATAAATGCTATTTTAGCAATTACTTCTCCTGGTGATGAAATTATTTTAAATACTCCCTACTATTTTAATCATGAAATGGCGATTAAAATGGCAGGTTGTCATCCGGTATTAGTGGCGACAGATGCAAATTATCAATTAATTCCTGAAGCCATAGCCGCTGCAATTACAGATAAAACCCGTGCAGTAGTGACGATTTCTCCAAATAATCCGACGGGTGTTATTTATTCAGAAACAGCATTAAAACAAGTTAATGAAATTTGTCGAGAAAGGGGAATTTATCATATTAGTGATGAAGCTTATGAATATTTTACTTATGATCATGTAAAACATATTTCTCCTGGATCATTTATCAAAAGTAACCAATTTACAATTTCTCTTTTTAGTTTGTCGAAAGCTTATGGTTTTGCTAGTTGGCGAATTGGTTATATGGTAATTCCTCAACATTTATTAATTGCTGTGAAAAAAGTCCAAGATACTATTTTGATTTGTCCACCTGTGGTTTCTCAATATGCAGCTTTGGGGGCTTTACAAGCAAAAGATAATTATTTAAAAGATAATATTGGGACAATTGCTAAAGTTCGAGAAATAGTGATTAATTCACTGCAATCGCTTCAAGATTTATGTACAATTACAGCCGCTAATGGTGCATTTTACTTTTTCATAAAAGTGCATACAAAAATGAACGATTTGGAATTAGTGAAAAAACTGATTCAAGAATATAAAATAGCGGTAATTCCGGGAACAACCTTTGGGATGGAAGATGGCTGTTATTTGCGGGTTGCTTATGGTGCGTTACCAGCAGATACAGCTAAAGCAGGTATAGAAAGATTAGTCAAAGGTTTGCAAACTATCGTATTATAATCGCATAACAAAAATTAACACTTGTATTTCTCCATGAGTCAAATAGTTTGGATAGCAAGACACGCTAACCGCCTTGATTTCGTATATCCCGATTGGTTTCTGACCGCCGAAAGACGGTATGATCCACCTTTGTCCGATGATGGTATGATTCAGGCGCAGCAGTTAGCAAAACGACTCAAAGGGGAAAAAATCACCCATATTTTTGCTTCTCCATTTTTGCGAACTATCCAAACTGCGAATGCGATCGCTGAAGTTTTGGATTTACAGATTAAACTAGAAATAGGTTTGAGTGAATGGCTTAATCCCGAATGGATGACTGAAGAACCCGAAAAACTCTCAACTTCAGCTTTAGTCAAATTATTTCCCAGAATTGATACTAGCTACACATCGCGCATAGCCGCAAAATACCCGGAAACTCATGAAAAAGTGCGGGAACGTTCGGCGCAAACTGCCAGATGTCTGTCTACTGAATTCTTCCCCCATGATATCCTATTGGTGGCACATGGCGCGTCTGTCTTGGGTGCAGCAATGGGATTTGTGGGTGACATAGCCAAAAATGAAGTCAAAGCTTCTCTATGTTCTTTGGTAAAAGTCGTGCGTCAAGATTCAGAATGGTTGCTAGAACTAAAGGGAGATACATCCCATTTGACAAAAATTGAAGAATTGGTGCGATTTGTGTAAATATTTAATGGGGATTTTCTCTAAATCGCCACTGACGCTATAGCAGGAGTCACCGAGTCACCGAGTCAGGAGTTAAGAGACTTTTAACTTATGGCTTTTACTGTAGATTCTGTATCTCATTCAAGTGCATATCGCTACAACTGGGCAAAAGTAACTTACTAACTGATAAATTTTATGACATTGCTACTGGCCGGAGACATAGGCGGAACAAAAACTATTTTGCGTTTGGTGGAACTTTCGGAAACACTAGAGTTAAAAACTCTGTATGAGGAAAGTTTCCGCAGTGGAGATTTTCCTGATTTAGTTCCTATAGTGCAAAAGTTTTTGAGTACAGCTAATTCTAGCACACCAGAAAAGGCTTGTTTTGCGATCGCCGGACCAGTAGTGGAAAACACCGCTAAGTTGACCAATTTAGCCTGGTTTCTCGATACAAATCGTTTAACTCAAGAATTGGGTATTCTGTCAATTTCCCTAATTAATGACTTTGCGGCTGTTGGTTATGGCATTTTTGGGTTAACAAAACAGGATTTACTAACTTTACAAGTTGGTAAATATCAACCAGCAGCACCAATGGCTGTAATCGGTGCAGGAACTGGATTAGGCCAGGGATTTTTGATTAAACAGGAAAATCAATATCAAGTCTTTTCTTCCGAGGGTGGACACGCAGATTTTGCCCCCCGGAATGAGTTAGAATTTCAACTGTTGAAATATCTGGTAGATAAACATAATATTCAACGAGTTTCTGTAGAAAGAGTGGTTTCCGGGTTAGGAATTACCTCCATTTACCAATTTTTACGAGATAGGAAAATAGCCACCGAATCACCAGAAATTGCCCAAGCAGTCAGAACTTGGGAACAAGAAGCCGGAAAAGCCGAAAAAACCATTGATCCTGGGGCATTTATTGGGAGTGCGGCGCTGGAAAAAAGCGATCGCCTTTCCGAACAAACCATACAATTATTTGTAGAAGCCTACGGTGCAGAAGCCGGCAATCTAGCCCTCAAACTCCTACCCTATGGCGGATTATACATTGCTGGTGGTATCGCTCCCAAAATCCTCCCTTTAATGCAAAATGGTAGTTTCCTCACGAATTTTACCCAAAAAGGGAGAATGGGTTCTTTACTGGAAGAAATACCCGTGCATATAATTCTTAATCAACAAGTTGGATTAATTGGTGCAGCTTTGTCTGCCTCTAGGTTATAAATAGCAAGAACAGTGAAATATTCAGGAGTACCAAAAGATGATAATCACTGAAGTGTCAACGCAATTACTAACTAACACTTGGATAACAGCAACTTGGGATGAATATATTCAAGTTACTGAAAATTATGCCCATCAAAAAGCCAAAGGCTATTATCACAATGGAAAAATGAGGATAGAAATGCCACCAATCGGAAATGATCATGCCAGCGACCATAGTATTATTATTTTTGCTGTTAATCTATTTGCGACTATGAAGGGAATTAAGTTTAATAGCAAAGATAATTGTACATACAGAAAAATAGGATTTCAAGAAGTCCAACCAGATGTTTCTTATTACATTGCTGAAAAAGCAAATGCTATTCCCTATGGAACTTCCATTGTTAATTTAGATATTTATCCCATACCAGATTTAGTAATTGAAGTTGCGAGTAGTTCCCTAGCTGATGATCAAGGGGAAAAACGCCTGATGTATGAAGATTTAGGTGTAGCCGAATATTGGGTACTCGATGTGCAGAATGTCCAGGTTATCCCTTTTATGATTGAAAATGGTGGCAGTAAAAGAATTAGTGAATCTCAAGTATTACCAGGGTTACAAATTTCTCTACTAAATGAAGCATTAAGAAAAACTCGACAAATGGATCATAGTCAAGTTTGTGCTTGGTTGTTAAGCCAATTTCAGCACATCTAGGTAAAAACTATAGGTAGGGTGGGCAATGTTTACCATACACTACTGAGGATTTTTCAAAGATAATGTATAATTCCTAGATATTTTATGTTTGAATAGAGAATAAATATTTTTTTTAATTATGGCAGGACATAGTAAATGGGCAAATATTAAACGTCAGAAAGCCGTAGTAGATGCCAGAAGGGGAAGTATATTTACCCAACTATCACGGGCAATAATTGTTGCGGCAAGAAACGGTATACCAGATCCAGCAGGTAATTTTCAACTCCGCACAGCCATTGATAAAGCCAAAGCTGCGGGCATTCCTAATGATAATATTGATAGGGCAGTAGCTAAAGGTGCAGGTACTTTCAGTGATAACAACATCCTCGAAGAAATTCGCTATGAAGGTTATGGTCCTGGTGGTGTCGCAATTTTAATTGAAGCCCTCACAGATAACCGGAATCGGACTGCGGCAGATTTGCGCGTCTCTTTTAGCAAAAATGGCGGAAATTTGGGAGAAACAGGTTGTGTAAGTTGGATGTTTTCCCAAAAAGGAGTTTGTGTAGTTGAGGGTGTAATTGATGAAGAACAGCTTTTAGAAGCTTCCTTAGAAGGAAATGCCCAGTCTTATGAAATCATTGCCGAGGAAACAGTTGAGGTATTTACAGCCATAGGGAATTTAGAGAAACTCAGTCAAACATTACAAACAAAAGGTTTTAAAGTCACAGATATAGAATTACGTTGGCTTCCTGGTAATCAGGTAGAAGTTACAGATGTAGATCAGGCTAAATCTCTTCTTAAATTAATTGATACACTAGAAGGATTAGATGATGTTCAAAATGTGACAGCTAATTTTGACATGGCTGATGGTTTAATGGAATTAATTATGAATTAGGGCTAAACCATTAAATTTCTTGACACTCTCCGGTCTAAAGACGCGGAGATTCTATAGAGAGTTTCAGTCTATATCCCTCAGTTATCCCAGTTTCAGGCAGGGTTCCTTAAATATTTGGGTTCTTGCCCTGATTTCGTTGGCCCTGGCGGGCGAAATCATATCTGACAAGCGTAACTTTCCGAGAGTCCCTCGGTAGCTTTTTATGTCTTTAGTGACAATTTAATTGTATCACGAATATGGATGAAAATTTGAAATTATTTCAAATTTTCAAATTAACGTCAATCCAGGATAAAGGAAAGCCTCTAGCCTTCATCCCTTGTCTAAAGCCCAAATGTGGCTGACTCAGGAAGCCACATTTTCAAGGGTTTTCGGCGTTCTTCCTTATAAAAAAGGCTTGGCGATTTACCAAGCCCATATATACCAAGTGTTTACCATAGTTAGTTAATTTACCGGAATTAATACTGAAATTCATCTATCTATGGTATGTGTATCAATTAAAAAATCAAGCACTTTTTTAATTTCTATATCATTCTTTCTTCTGACTCCTATTCCTGCCGCTATACCTCATTGACACTCCCCGGTCTAAAGACGCGGGGATTCTATAGAGAGTTTCAGTCTATATCTCTCAGTTATCCCAGCTTCAGGCATTGCCTTAAATATTTGGGTTCTTGCCCTGATCCTGTTTGCCATTACTGGCAGAATCATCTCTGACAAGCGTAACTTTCCGAGAGTCCCCCGGTAGGTTTTTAATGTCTTTGCTGACAATTTAATTGTCTCACGAATATGGATGAAAATTTGAACTTAGTTCAAATTTTTAAATTAATGTCAATGCAGGATAAAGGAAAGCCTCTAGCCTTCATCCCTTGTCTAAAGCACAGATGTAGCTTCCTAACTCAGCTACATCTTCAAGGGTTTTCGGCATTTCCCTTATAAAAAAAGGTTTAGCTTTATACTAAACCCTCATAAAAAGCAGTTATTCGACACACCAGGAGTAATATAAATCTACTTTTATTTCTCTGCATCTTCCTATGGAGTGTATTTACTTGTCTACGGTTATGATATAGCAGCTATCAGCGGTCAGCAATTAGTGGTAAAAAGATTATTTTCAGCAGTTTTACCACTGGATAGTGAAAAAAATACTATAAAATCTGGAATATCAATCTCTGTTATTGTATAAGAGTATGTATCTAATCCTTGGTAAATACACTATTTTGCATATATGTCAACAGCTAAAAACAATCATCAAGCCAACTTTTTGCAATTTTTTTTAGTTCTAGATCCTTTCTCTAGGCTAATTTTTTTAGGACTTGGGTTTGCTAGTTTTGGTACGGTTGTGATCATTGTTGGGAATATTGTTAATTATCTCACACCACCTCACCTGACTCTAGCGGCTGGAGATAAAACAGGAGAAAGTTATATTATCAGTGAAGCTATTAAAAAGGTAATTGAACGCAGAACTAATATCCAAATTCAAGTAGAAGAAACTAGAGGAACAACTCAAAATATAGAAATGTTATCAACAGGAAAAGCTCAGTTAGCAATGGCTCAAGTAGATGTTGCTGCTGAGGAAATTGGTAATGTAAGTTCTCAGTCAAAAGCGAATATAAGAACAGTAACTTTATTGTATAAAGATACTTTTCAGTTAGTTGTAAAAAATCCTCAAATCAATCAATTTACACAACTTAAAGGCAAGACTATTGCTTTAGCTGCTACCGGTGGACAATACCAATCTTTTCTAACAGTAGCAAAGCATTTTGATTTGAGTGAAAAAGACTTTAAGATTACAGGTTTAGATAGTAATGGTAAACCTATTCCTGCCTATAATGATGAGCTTGCAGATAAAGATTTTCAGGAAAATAAAGCTGATGCTGTATTTCGTGTTCGGGCTATAGGTAATAGATCTATTACTGATCTTGTTAATAAGCATCAGGGAAAATTAATATCAATTCCTCAAGCAGAAGCAATGAAAATCAAGCAACCTGCTTTTGAATCTGCGATAATTCCTCAAGGTGCATATAGAGGCAATTATCCTGTTCCTAATACTAATTTATCTACGGTAGCAATATCAAGATTGCTATTAACAAATGATCAAGTAGATGCCAATATTATCAGAAAATTAATTCAGACAATTTATGAAAATCGTCAAGAAATAGCTAATGAAATTCCTCTAGATAATGCTGAAGTTAAACCTTTGATTTCTAGTATTAGTCCTCCTAAAGAAAATAGTGGTGTTGATATTTTCTTACATCCTGGGGCTGCGGCTTTTTATGACAAAGATAAACCATCTTTTATTCAGGAATACGCAGATTATATCGGGTTATTATTGACAATTTTTTTATTAGCATTTCAATGGATTCGTCAACTCAAATTATGGATTGAGAAGAGTAAGAAAGATGAAGCTGATGAATATATTAAATCAGCCATTAGTTTAATGAAAGCAGGACAATATCAGATTGGAGATAGACAAAGAAAACTTGACAAAACCTTTGATGAAGCTGCAAAATCTTTGATTGATGAAAGAATTTCCCAAGAGTCTTTTCGGACATTTAACGAGGCTTATAAAAATACTAAAGAAGCCATAGAAAGGGATAAACAAATCGCTCAACAAGCAATTGAAAAAATCCAAAGAGAAAATGCAGCTAAATATATCAAAATCGTGGTAAAACTATTACGATATGGACAACAAAATCAAAGTACAATAGTTCAACAAAAGTTAGATACAATTCTTGAGCAGGTAGTTAGTGATTTAGTCTTAGAAAATATTTCTCAAGAATCATTCCGGACTTTTATTGAAGCATATAAAGCCACCAGAGATTCTATCGAAAGTAAGAACCAATCATTAAATTAACTTTTGATAATACTAATCAATATCCCCGAATTCCTGGATCAATTCATAATTTATTGCAAAAATAAAAAAGAAGTCGGGGATCTGGGTATTTTTAATTTATGGTTTAAAATCAATATGGGTAAACTATAAAGTTATGTAAAATACATCCGTGACTAGATCTGAACAAATATTACCACTGTATAAAAACCCAGAACGGTTAGAAAATCGGCTGGGAGAAATTCCCCCAGAACCGGGGGTCTATTTGTTGCGGGATGGCAGCGATCGCTTAATATATATAGGTAAATCTCGTAAATTGCGTTCTCGTGTCCGTTCCTATTTCCGGGACTCCACTAACAAGACTGAACGCATTAACACAATGGTCAAGTTAGTGACAGAAATTGAATTTATTGTCACTGATACAGAAGCTGAAGCATTAGCCCTAGAAGCCAATTTAATTAAGCAGCATCAGCCCTATTTTAACGTTTTACTCAAAGATGATAAAAAGTATCCTTATCTCTGTATTACTTGGTCAGAGGAATATCCGCGCATTTTCATTACCCGCAAACGTCAATTAGGAAAAGCCAAAGATAAATATTACGGTCCCTATACAGATTCCGGCTTATTACGAGAAATTGTCCATTTGTGTAAAAAGATTTTCCCTTTACGACAAAGACCACAACCTTTATTTAAAGATCGTCCCTGTTTAAATTATGATATTGGTCGTTGTCCTGGAGTTTGTCAAAAATTAGTTTCCACAGTTGAATATGCAAAAATTGTCCAAAAAGTAGCAATGGTTTTTCAAGGAAGGACTCAGGAACTAATTGATATTTTAACAGCACAAATGGAAACTGCTGCCGAAGAATTGAATTTTGAAAATGCCGCAAAAATTCGTGATCAAATTGTAGCTTTAAAATCCCTCAATGCCGCCCAAAAAGTCTCCTTACCTGATGATACTGTATCACGAGATGCGATCGCTTTAGCTGCCGATGACCAACACGCCTATATTCAATTATTCCAAATTCGCGCTGGTCAATTAGTTGGCCGTTTGGCTTTTGTTGCTGAATCTCACGCTGAACCGGGAGCAATTTTACAACGAGTTTTAGAGGAACATTATCAAACAGCGGAAAGTGTGGAAATTCCTAGCGAAATTTTAGTACAACATGATTTACCAGATAGTGATATCTTATCTGATATTTTGACAGAACGCAAAGGCAGAAAAGTCACAATTTCCAACCCTTTGCGACAAAGTAAAGCAGAATTAATAGAAATGGTGGAAAAAAATGCCCAATATGAATTACAGAGAATGCAAAAATTGGGAGATAGTAATCTGCAAGCAACCCAAGATTTAGCTGCTATTCTCGACTTACCAGATTTACCCAAACGCATTGAAGGTTATGATATTTCTCATATTCAAGGAACTAATGCGGTAGGTTCGCAAGTAGTTTTTATTGATGGTTTACCAGCTAAACAACATTACCGACATTATAAAATTAAAAATCCTGATATTAAAATTGGTCATTCCGATGATTTTGCCAGTTTAGCGGAAGTTATTAATAGACGGTTTCGTAAATATATTGAAGATCCCAAATTAGCAAGATTGGGTAATGCTGACTGGCCTGATTTAATGATGATTGATGGTGGTAAAGGTCAATTATCTGCTGTTGTGGGTATTTTACAGGAAATGAATCTATTCGCAGATTTGCGGGTTGTCAGTTTAGCAAAAAAGCGAGAGGAAATCTTTTTACCCCACTCATCAAAACCTTTAGAAACGGACTCAGAACAGCCAGGAGTCCAGTTATTAAGAAGATTACGAGATGAAGCCCATAGATTTGCTGTGAGTTTTCATCGGCAGCAAAGAAGTGATAAACTCAAGCGATCGCATTTAGATGAAATTCCCGGTTTAGGACAAAATCGGCAAAAGTTGTTATTAGCGCATTTTCGCTCAGTTGATTATATTCGTCAAGCCACTCCTACACAATTAACTGAAGTTCCCGGAATTGGTTCACGGTTAGCGCAAGATATTTATGATTATTTCCATCCTGTTTAAATATATTTTTTAAGAGATACGAACCACAGAGGCACAGAGGACACAGAGGGAAGAAATTTTTTACTCAGTTGTCTTGACTCCTGATTCATTCTGTATTATTAATCAACGTTGTAAATACCATAGTGTTACCAGATGAAAATTAGCTTGTGCATGATTGTTAAAAATGAAGAAACTACCTTGCCAAAGTGCTTAGGAAGTGTTAAAAATTTTGTTGATGAAATTGTAGTTCTGGATACGGGTTCAACTGATAAAACTCCCCAAATAGCGGCACAATTTGGGGCTAAAGTTCATTATTTTACATGGAATAATAATTTTAGTGATGCAAGAAATGAGGCTTTAAAATATGTCACAGGTGACTGGATTTTAGTTTTAGATGCTGATGAAACTTTAACACCAGAAATTATTCCTTTTTTGGAAGTGGCTATTAATAAAGAAGAATATCTAGTTATTAATCTGGTGCGTCAAGAAGTCGGTTCAACACAATCACCTTATTCTCTGGTTTCTCGACTATTTCGTCATCATCCAGATATCTATTTTGATCGTCCTTATCATGCTTTAATTGATGATAGTGTCATGGCAATTTTAGCCAAAGAAGCAAATTGGGAAATAGGTTATTTACCAGGGGTAGCAATTCTCCATACTGGTTATCAAAAAGCTGTAATTAATGAACAGAATAAATCTGCTAAAGCCGCAGCCGCAATGGCAGAGTTTTTGGCAAATCATCCTAATGATGCTTATGTTTGTAGTAAGTTGGGGGCTTTGTATATGCAAATGGGGAAGATTAATGAAGGTATGGAGTTATTGAATCATGGATTAAATCAAATTATTGGTAATCAGGTTAATCAAGATAAAAAACCATTAAGTAAATTCAAATATTCGCAGTCACAAAAAGTTGAAGTTGCTTTTGATGAAGATATAAATTATGATATTTTGTATGAATTGCATTACCATTTAGGAATTGCTTATACAAATTTAAAAAATTTGCCCTCAGCCATTTCTCATTATCAAGCTGCGGTAAAATTGCCTATTTATCCGCTTTTAAAATTAGGAGGATATAATAATTTAGGAAATTTATTCAAAAGTATGGGGAATTTTTCAGAAGCAAAAATTGCTTATGAAACAGCCATAAAAATTGATCCTAATTTTGTAACTGGTTATTATAATTTAGGGATGGTATGTAAAGCCATGGGATTATTTGCTGAAGCTATTGATGCCTATAATAACGCCATTAATTTGAATCCTGATTATGCAGAAGCTTATCAAAATTTAGGGGTTGTACTGTTGAAAATTGGCGATGTTCAAGGTAGTTTAGAAGCTTTTGAATATGCCATTTCTCTCCATGAATTAAACAACCCTGAAGAAGCACAAAGACTTCATCAGGGTTTAAAGGAAATGGGTTTGTTGTAATTTCTAAATCCGAGAACGCACGAATTTCTCTAATCTATCCATTCCCTTTTCAATTGTCGTCATATCAGTAGCATAGGAAAGACGAACATTTTTATCAGCGCCGAAAGCAACACCGGGAATAAGTGCAACTTGATGTTCTGCTAAGAAAGCATCACAAAATTCCAGGGATTTCAAACCAGTTTTGCTGATATCAGGGAAGAGGTAAAATGCACCGTCTGGTTTAGCGGTACTCAAACCCGGAATAGCGTTGAGTCTTGCAAACATTACCTGACGACGTTTAGCGAAAGCTTGACGCATTTCCTCTACACAGTCTTGGGAACTTTCTAAAGCTGCGATCGCTCCATATTGAGCAAAAGTACACACATTTGATGTACTATGTCCCTGAATGGTACTAGCGGCTTTGATAATTTCCACAGGTCCAGCTAAATAACCCAAGCGCCAACCGGTCATTGAGTAACCTTTAGCGAAACCGCTACTAATTAAGGTGCGAGAAAAAATTTCCTCACCTAAAGAACCAATGCTGATATGTTCTGCACCATCATAGAGAATCTTCTCGTAAATCTCGTCAGACACAACATAGATATCTGCATCAACTATTACCTGCGCCAAGGCTTTAATTTCCCCTGGCGTGTATACCATCCCTGTGGGGTTAGAAGGGGAGTTAAGAACAAATAACTTGGTTTTTGGGGTAATAGCTTTTTTTAGCTGCTCTGGGGTGATTTTGTAGCCAGTGGAAGCATCTGTTTCCACAATCACAGACTTACCACCAACTAATGTCACCATTTCGGGATAACTTAACCAGTAGGGAGAGGGAATAATTACCTCATCACCTGGGTCAATCAGTGCCACAATCAAATTATACAGAGAATGCTTACCGCCATTGGTGACAAGGACATTCTCTGCCTTATAATTAAGACCATTATCATTTTTTAGCTTGTGGGCGATCGCTTCCCGTAATTTTGGTTCACCAGCGGCGGGACCATACTTGGTTTTACCTTCATCCAAAGCCTTTGCGGCTGCGGCTTTGATATGCGCTGGCGTGTCAAAATCCGGTTCACCTGCGCTAAAACTACAAACATCTATCCCCTCGGCTTTCATGGCCTTAGCTTTCGCTGCAATGGCTAAGGTGATGGAGGGAGTTACCTGACTTACTCTTGCTGCCAGCTTCATTCTACTTTAATTTCGCCAATATCCTATCTATCTAAGGATATCCCAGAATCCTATCCGATATTTGCCCTTTCTAAATTCTTTTCTCTCCCAGGTATGGACAATTTAATTTACTTCCAGACTTGACAAGGCGAAAAATTTGGTTTACACTTATGTTAAGAGTAGAAATCTGTTCGCGCATATATAGTAATTTTTGAGATTGTCAGAATCAGGATTTCCAGGATTAAAGGATGTACAGGATGGTAATTTTTAGATGGTTTGTTGGTGATGAAAGTTGTATTTGTCAGAATCAGGATAACTGGTTACTGAGCGAAGTCGAAGTACAGGATTAAAGGATTAACAGGATGGTAATTTTTAGATGGTTTAAATTATTCAAAAATAATCATTCAAAAACATCCTGAAAAATCACCAACTCCCCACCAAAAATCATCCAATAACATCCTGTACATCCTTTAATCCTGGAAATCCTGATTCAGACAAATAAAAATCACCAACTCCCCACCAAAAATCATTCAATAACATCCTGTACATCCTTTAATCCTGGAAATCCTGATTCAGACAAAAAAATCACCAACTCCCCACCAAAAATCATTCAATAACATCCTGTACATCCTTTAATCCTGGATATTATCTCGACTTCGCTCGATAACCACCTGATTCTGACAATTAAATAAACTTACTTGTCCATCTCAGATTTTAACCATGTTTCCAAATCATTAATATCCGTAAAATCTAATAATGCTTCTCCTAGCTTTTCCAGTTGTTCTATATTCAAACTGTTGATATTTTCGATGTAAATATCTTTCAATTTTCCAAATCTTTTTGATAACTGACGTATTAATAAAATCATCTCACCATTCTGCCTACCTTCTTCTCTACCTTCCTGTCTACCTTCTTCTCTACCTTCCTGTCTACCTTCCTGCTTGGCTTCTTGATATACTCTTGTTTGCTTAATATCACTCACTAAAAACATTGCTTCTATCTCCTGACGGCTTAATTGTGAAAATTTGGACAATAAAACAGTCTCCAACAATTCTATAATAAGTAGGTAGGCGGAGAAAAATCAAAGTATATTTCGTTTTGTGAAATGGCTAAAACTCAACCACAATAACGCATTGAGGTGAATTTACATATCGTTACACATTTTGGTTATTTAACGTCCACTTACTTACCTTGTTTTTCTCTATCATTCTCAACTTCTGTCTTAGTTCTGTCCAAGAGAGTTTTAACTAATTCCGGTGCTTGTGCTTCCTGACTGACAATTAACTCAATTAACCCCATACCAATTGAACCCGGTGGTAATTCATCTAAATAAATTCTTCATTCTGAGATACAAATAACGTCTTGGTATTTTGGTTATGAGGACAAATTTTATTTTCCTATTTCCCTGCTTGGAGGGATTTATTTGGGAAATAATTATCTTGATAAATAAAAACCTTATATATATGGGCGCACACTTTCCCACTCCTACCATAAGCATACCCGAAACTCGGAACACTGTCAACCCCCCTAGCTGAAATTACCAAAACTCGTTACATTATTGATAAAATTCTCAATAATAATGAGAATAAACCCCCAATAATTGAGAATGTTCT
>Ga0208601_1000004_pt1 | contig 74779 bp, 77 predicted proteins | sample LakMenEpi09Nov12_FD_150684 | JGI IMG/M metagenome (GOLD analysis project Ga0208601, IMG submission 150684) | Freshwater microbial communities from Lake Mendota, WI - 09NOV2012 deep hole epilimnion (SPAdes) | ecosystem: Environmental > Aquatic > Freshwater > Lake | place: Lake Mendota, Madison... | reverse complement strand
TCTTCGTAGCGATTGATATGCTTGCTTCTCCTCAAGAACTCATGAATCTGCGTCGAGTTTAATTAAATCATGAGGCTGTCGAAAATCAAATTTATTTGTTATTTTCACAGCCTCGCAATAATAGAGTGAAAGCTATTGACACCGAGCAGAAAATTTGTTATCATAGAACCGACGAGGAAGAACTATCTTTATCGCATAAGCACAATTGGTCTTACCTTTGCGCCTCTGCGTCTCTGCGTGAGCTAAGTTTAATTCTGCCCCAAACTTGTAGGTTGTTCATAAACCTTCTTCAAAGTATTCACATCTCTAATCGAAATAAACGGCGGTTTGCGAACTTGAGAAAAATACATAATATCAGTTTGCAGAAGACTATGACCCCAAATTCCCAAAGCATGGCCAAGTTCATGACGGGCTGCTGATAAGACATAATCACCAGTTTGACTAGGACTCAACAGAATTGTAAACCGGTGAGATAAAATATTATTTTCAGTATATAAATCATAACTAGTTAAAGCCGAACGCGCCCGCAATATTTTACCATTAGGTTCACGTTGCAAAGGCGGTGCTTTTCGGGAGATTGTAATATCAGCAATAGCCGATTTTTCCACTACCTGTAAAGGTAAATAGATATTCCATTCTTGAACAGCTTGGAAAACACTATTAACCCATATTTGTGACTGCTTTTCATTAATATCTGTTGGTGTTTCTATCTTCACCTTTACTGGAAAACGTGACCAAATCAAATAACCAACTTTCGTAGATTTGATTTGATCAAAATAATCACCACTATTTGTTTTATCTTGCCATTGTGCCAGAGTCGCTGGTAAAGGATGAGTTTTTTGGATAAATTGGGAGTTTCTTTCCTGTTCCCTCACACCAGCATTTACTTGAAAGTTACTCAAAATAACTAGCAGTCCTGTACTTATTGCTAAAGTCAGAACTGCTGCTTGTAGTGAGCGCGGTCGAACTATTAATCTTCGCCAAAAGTTTTGATTTTGGGTAATTTTTCCCATTTTCAGTTTCAATTATTTAGGCAACCAATTAGCACTTAAAACCACAGTTAAACCCATAAAAACTACAACTAATGCCCAAGTAACTCGATTTAAAGTATTTTCGGCACTTTTGGTACTGCTAAATAATTGTGCTTGTCCACCAATAGCGCCAATGCCATCACCTTTAGGACTATGTAACAAAACGAGGATAATCAAACCGAGAGCGGAAAAAGCCCAAATGCCTTGGATGATGTTAGTAATTGCCATATTAGAAATGTTGGTTATAAGAAGTTATCAATCTCGTAAGGGTTTAGCAATGCTAAACCCCTACCATTTTACGATTTTACAAACCTATTTGTACAGGAGTACGAGTTAGTTGTAAATCATATTCTGCGGCTTTAAGTAATGATCGCCCTGTCATTTCTTGTGGTTGGGATATCTGTAAAATATCCAGAATAGTTGGGGCAATATCGGCTAATTTGCCATCATTTCTTAATTCCACATTTGTTCCATATCCGGGTATTTTGGCTTTTTCACCTTCTACCAAAATTAACGGAACTGGGTTAGTAGTATGCGCTGTCCACGGATGACCGCCTTCATCTAGCATATACTCAGCATTGCCATGATCAGCAGTAATAATTGCTGTACCACCTGCTTTACCAATAGCATCAATCAGACGACCTAAACATTTATCTACTGCTTCAATCGCTGTCACAGTAGCTGGGATTTGCCCCGTATGCCCTACCATGTCTGGGTTAGCATAGTTCATCACGACTAGGGAGTAGATGCCCTTTCTCATGGCAGCGATCGCCACATCTGTCACAGCTTGTGCTGACATCGCCGGGGCTTGATCATAAGTTGCCACCATGGGACTACTGACTAATTCCCGGTCTTCTCCCTCACAGGGTTCTTCCAGTCCCCCGTTAAAGAAGTAGGTAACGTGGGCATATTTTTCAGTTTCCGCAGTTCTAAACTGTTTTAAACCACGATTAGCGATAACTTCACCGAGAATATTACTCAGATTTTGCGGCGCAAAAGCCACAGAAACAGGTAATTCTGGATCATACTGGGTAAAAGTTACAAAGGAAAGCGGCTGAATTGGCTGTCTTGCAAAACCGTTAAAAGTGTTGCTGACAAAGGCTTGAGTTAGTTCTCTAGCCCGGTCAGGGCGGAAATTGAAAAATATAACCCCATCACCAGATTCTACCGCGCCTGGTTGCAGCCGGACTGGGAGAATAAACTCATCAGTAATACCTTCAGCGTAAGCTGCTTTAACTGTTTCTACAGCCGTGAGTCCATTGCCCGCACTATCTGTTGTCATCACATCGTAGGCACGTTGGACTCGATCCCAACGGTTATCACGATCCATCGCATAATAGCGACCGCTAATAGTAGCGATTTCACCGATGCCAATGTGATCTATATAGTCTTGCAATTGCTGGATGACATTGATGGCATCTGTCGGTTTGGTGTCACGGCCATCAGTAATGGCGTGGATACAAACTTGTGAAAGTTGCTGTTCCTTTGCTAAGTCAAGTAGTCCAAATAGATGGGTAATATGGGAATGCACCCCGCCATCAGAACAAAGCCCCACTAGATGTAACTTGCCATTAGCAGCACGGACTTCCTGGCAAATTTTGACAAGGGCTGGGTTTGCGGCTAAAGAACCGTCTTCTACAGCATCTGAGATCCGTACCAGTTCTTGGGGTACGACTCGACCAGCGCCAATGTTCAAATGACCAACTTCCGAGTTGCCCATTTGACCTTCTGGCAACCCTACGGCTTTTCCTGATGTGCGAATGAGGGTGTGGGGATAGACTGCCCATAAACTGTCCATAATGGGAGTTTTGGCAGCGGTAATTGCGTTTCCTCGCGTTTCCTCACAGTAGCCCCATCCATCTAGAATGACTAGCACCACAGGAGCAACAGGTGCTTTGGTCATAGTAAAATTGCCCTTTACTTTTTGTAATACTCGAATGATACCATTGCTAACCAACTCTGGAGGTTAAATTCTGCTGATTAATTTCTGATATTCCGGCGGTTATCATGTTGCATCCAATCAAAACAGCTTTTGTCGCTATGAGTAAAGATTGTGAAAAAGCAGCATATCCAGTTGGATAGGTAGTTTTGATTATTGCCTATTATAGTACCAAGTGCTATACTTTAGTTAAAGAAAACTAGTATGGCAATCTACAAAACCCGATGGTTTAACCGTTGGGCAAAAGATCAGAAGTTAAATGATTCTAGTCTCTGTAATGCTGTTGCAGAAATGGTAGCAGGTCTTTACGACGCGGATCTAGGAGGTGGACTATTTAAAAAACGCATTGCCCGTTCTGGAAAAGGAAAGAGGGCTGGTTTCCGTACATTGGTTGCTACTAACAAGGGAGATAGCTGGTTTTTTGTGTTTGGGTTTCCAAAAAACGAGCGTAGCAATATTGATCAGGATGAAAAAGAAGCCTTGAAAAAACTGTCATCAGAACTGCTGTCTTTAACAGCAGAGGCTCTTGAAATAGCAAAATTGAAAGATGAATTAATAGAGGTAATCTGTAATGAGGAAGAAGAAGTCAGCAATTCTTGAGGCTGTTCACGAAACTGCTATAGGACTATACAAGGCTGGTGTAATGAGTCAAGTTACGTTACGCGAATTTGATAGCTTGTGTTTACCGCCAATTGAACCGCTAGAACCTCAACAAATTAAGCAACTTCGTGAATCATTCAATGTCAGCCAGTCTGTGTTTGCTGCTATTTTAAACATCAGTTCATCAACTGTTCAAAAATGGGAAATTGGGCAAAAACGACCTACAGGCGCGGCTCTTAAATTATTGCATTTAGTCCGTGAAAAAGGTTTGGAAAGTTTAATTTATTAATCTAACCTGATTGCCATGATTATTTTAACACAAAAACCGGAACTCTTTTATAAGCAGGTGTCCCACTTTTTGGATCAATTTCTGCTTTAAATAAAACGTTACTTTCCGGATAAAACATGAAAGCTACACCTTCACGAATTGCACCACAAATAATTTCAATATTCTCTAATTCTCCCGCATTTCCTTTAACTGTAACTCGTTGATGTTCCTGAAATCCTGCTTTCTTAATATCCAAACTATTCATTAAAATACAATGACGATGGGGCATATTGCGATATTTATCTTCACTGCGATAAACTACTGTATTATGTTGTCCATAACTCCGTCCTGTTCCTAATATTAAGACAATTCCTGATTGATTTTTCTCAACACCAAAAGCTGATTTATGCGGTAAGGATAATTGGGGTAAGGGTGTGACAAACATCTGCGCTTTACCATCAGAAGTGGGAAATTTTGGTTCTTCAAAAATTCGCCCTGTAATAGTAAATTCTTCCTGAGTTTGATCAATTTTACCTATTTTGTCATAACCAGGAATAGTTTTAGCAATTAATTCTCTGACATAAACTGTATCTTGTAATTTACGCCAATTAATCGGATTTTCATCATGTAACCGATGAGCAATTTCTGTAATTAATTCAACTTCGGAAATCAAATCGGAATTATCTGGTTGTAAATGACTTTTACCTGCATCATTTAATCTGACAAAATTATTACCTGATTCCGTTGTCGTCCTATGGGGATTTTCAAAGCGATTGAATACAGGTAATATTAAAGTTTGCTGTTTTCCTAATCCGTGAAAATGTCCTAAATTCGGTTTTGTCGCTACATAAAAAATGGTTTCAATTTGCGATAAAGCCTGTTTTGCTTGCTGTAAATCAGGGTTAGCTGCATACAAATTTCCCCCTAAACAAAAGAGAGTATTGATCTTTCCTAATTCTGCTGCTGCTATTAAATCACGGGTATGATAACCAGGAGTTTCACTGACGGGTTTTCCTAATAGTTTCGATAATGCTTGTTTGATTTCTTCGCGCAAATTGACGGTGACACCCATTGAACCAAATCCTTGCACGTTGGAATGTCCACGAATGGGCATTGTTCCTGCGCCAATTTTACCAGCGTTACCTGTAATTAAGGCTGTATTTGCGATACTAAAAACATTATCTACACCGTTGGCTTGTTGGGTGATTCCCATAGCCCAAGCAAATACTACACTTTCTGATTTACCAATTAGATCAGCTGTGGCTGTAATTTCTTCTTGAGATAAACCGCAGGTATTAGTGATATTATCCCAAGATATATCTTCTGCATAATCTATAATTTGTTGCCAGTTTTTAGTGAAAGACGCGAGATATTCTCTTTTAATTAAATTCTGTTCAATCAGGGATTTTTGCAACCCAACAAATAACGCCACATCACTACCAGGAATCGGTTGTAAATATAAAGAAGATATATCTGAACCACCTGTGAGTAAAGATTTGATGGGAAACGCAGGAGAGGCAAATTTAACTAAACCGATTTCAATTTGGGGGTTAATAATAATTACTTTACCGCCTCTTGCCCGCAATTGGATTAATTCGTTCATTAATCGCGGATGATTTGCCGGTGCGTTAGAACCAATTAAAACTAGACAATCACTATGTTGTAAGCCTTCTAAACTTACCATTGATGTCCCTGAACCGAAAACTTTTTTTAAGCCGATGGTGGAGGGAGCGTGACATAAATCAGAACAATCTGCTAAATTATTACTACCAAGCGATCTCATTAATAACTGTAATAAATAAGCAGCTTCATTAGAAGAACGTCCAGAACTATAACTAGCAATCTTTTCTGGTAGTTGTTGAAAAGCTATTGTGGCAATTTCGTAAACTTCTTCCCAACTAATGCGTTGATAATGAGATGAACCTGATTTGAGAATGAGAGGATAACTAAGTCTCCCTAAATCATCACATTCTTGAGAAGTCAGTTGTTGTAATTCACTAATATTATATTTTTGAAAAAAGTCTTGTTTAATTCCTGGTTGCAATTCTGCTGCAATTGCTTCCACACTTTTAGCACAACGTTGTAAATATTCTCCCGCTTCATTTACAAAGCCTCCCTTTTGTCCACCCGTACCCCAAGCACAGGATAAACAAGCACTTTTATGATTGAGAGTTTGCCATAATTGTAAACCTTGGGGTGACAGAGTTTTTTCTATCCAGTATTGGATGACAGGTAAACCACCACCGGCATTGCAATTAGATTTATTTTCAGGTAAATTATCCATAAATAGAAGTTTTATATCCTATTTCTTTACGGACTGATTTTTTAATATTTAGCTTATACCAATTTTACATCAGGCTGCACAGAAACATGAAATCCATTAATTAATTTATCCCTCTTCATCTGCGTTTATCTGCGTTTATCTGCGTTCAATTGGATCATCTTTTTTGTGGAGTTCTCTAATATTATTATAGCGGGCAAGATGCCCGCACTACCAATTACCAATTACCAATCACCTATTCAGCCGTTTTATTAGCCGCACGATTAGCACGAGATTCGGCTGAAGCCATGACTTCTGCAAAGTTTTCCACAACTTCACCAGGGTGGTTTTCCAAGACTCTGGTAGAAATCGCCACTCGACCTTTACCTTCGTCTAAATCAATAATTACAGCTTTGATTGGTTGACCAATTTGAAAGACTTTGTCTAAAGATTCAATGAATTTTTGGCTAACTTGTTTGATGTGTAGTAAGGCGCTGACACCATTAAAATCTACAAATACACCAAAAGGTTTGATGCCGGTGATTTTTCCTTCGATTAATTGACCGATTTCTAATAAACTGAAGTTGCTAGAACGAGCAGCTAAACGTTGAGAAAGAACGAGTTTATTGGTTTCCCGATTAATTTCTAAAAAACCCACAGTCAGACTTTGACCTTTGAGTGCATCTAGGTTATCACGTTCGGACAGGTGCGATCGCGGAATAAAACCTCGTAAACCAAAAAGATCAACAGTGACACCACCTTTATTAACACCTGTTACCCGCACTTGAACAGTTTGGGAATTCTCTTGTATTTCTGCTAGTTTTTCCCAAATCTGCCGCATTTCCAATTGCTTACGGGAAATGGTAACTTGACCTTCAGCATCCTGATCCCGAATAATTAAAAACTCTAGTTCCTCATCCATCGGTAATATTTCCGACAAATCAGTTACTGCTCTCAAAGAAGCCTCCTCTTGGGGAAGAAACGCCGACGATTTACCACCAATGTCAACATAAGCACCGTCGTGGTCAACTTGGAATATTTTGCCACGAACAACTTGTCCTTTTTGAAATTGGTAATCGTGTTTTTCCAGTGCTTTGGCAAAATCGTCCATTGAAAAAGACGAATTGGCTGTTTGAGAAAGTTTAGATTCGGAATTCATGACGTTTGAAGATAAATTGTTATTTGTCAGTGGTCAGTTGTCAGTAGGGGCGAAGCATTTGGAAGATAAATTATCGGTCATTGCCAAAAATAGTTCTCCAAATGCTTCGCCCGTACAGTTGTCAGTTGTCAGGACAGTTGGCTAAAAAGTTGTTGGACTTGCACCCAAGCATCCGCCGCAGCTTTAGGATTATAACTGGCACGACGGTCACAAAAAAACCCATGATCAGATCCATCGTAGCGAAACAGCCGATGAGAAATGTTATATTTTGCAAATTCGGCGGCAATCTCTTCCACTTGTTCTGGAGGAATACTCGCATCTTCCGTACCAAAAAAGGTGTAGATAGTGCCTTTAATCTCTGATGTTCGCGTCACAGTGGGATTTCCACCGCCAGGAGTCCGGGTAGTAATTCCCGCACCATAAAAGGACGCAGTGGCTTGAATATCAGTGAGAGTAGCAGCTAAATAGGCGACGTGACCACCAAAACAAAAGCCAATACAACCAAATCCATCTGGTTTGACTTGGGGTAAAGTTTTCAGGTAGTTAATAGCTGCTTGAATATCGCTTAAAAGTTCTGATGCTGTAGTTTGTGAGGCATAATTTCTACCTGTTTCTATCCCGTCAGGAGTATAACCAGTCTCAAATCCAGGGGCTTGACGCTGGAACAGTGCTGGAGCAATTGCTACATATCCCAGTTTAGCAATCCGTTCTGTGACATCCCGAATATGCACATTAACGCCAAAAATCTCTTGTAAAACCACAATTCCTGGATAAGAACCGGTTGCTGTTGGTTTAGCTAAATAAGCGGCGATTTGCAAATTATCTTCAGAAATTTGAATTGTTGAAGTGTTTATTGTTGGCTCTGTCATAATTAAGTTGGTAGTAAGGGAATAGGCGAGAATTAATAATATTTATTAGCCCTGTTGGCGGAGCGGCCAACCTACTTCATTCATTCTGACTGTTGACTCCTAAATCGGTGTATTCTTCTGTGGTAATATTTTCCAAAGCAAACTAACTTATCAATCATATATTTAACAGGTAAATTATGGACATTTGGATAAGTCTTATGGAGCAGGATGGGTAATGATTCAATTTCGTATTCAGCCAGATAGTGAAATTCCTGCATCTAATCAACTATTTAATCAAATCCGATTTGCGATCGCCTCTGGGCAATATACACCTGCATATAAACTGCCCAGTACCAGAGCTTTAGCAATGCAAACTGGATTACATCGCAATACCATTAGTAAAGTTTACCGCCAATTGGAGGAACAAGGATTTGTTGAAAGTCTAGCAGGTTCAGGAATCTATGTCCGCGCCCAAGGTCATGAGGGTGGAAGTAAATCCCAGTCACCCATGCTTAAACAACATCCTGATGCTTATAAGGTAGTCCAGCAAGCCCTAGATGAGTTACTTAGTCAAGGCTGTTCTCTCAATCAAGCCAGGGAAATATTTTTAGCAGAAGTTGACTGGCGTTTGCGTTGTAGTGCCAGAGTATTAGTAGTAACCCCATCTCAAGATATTGGGGCTGGGGAATTAATGATTAATGAGTTGGAAGAATCCCTGCAAATCCCAGTCCAACTCGTAGCAATGGAAGAACTTATCAGCGTCCTCGACCAAACTACCTCAGCCACATTAGTCACCAGTCGTTATTTTATCGGAGAAGTGGAAGCGATCGCTGCACCAAAAGCTGTCCGGGTTATTCCTTTAGATATTCACGATTATAGCAAGGAACTCGCTGTAGTTAAAAGCCTAGCCAAATCTAGTTGTATCGGCATAGTTAGCCTTAGTCCTGGCATTCTCAGAGCCACAGAAGTCATTTTACACGGTTTACGCGGGGATGAATTATTGGTAATGACTGCCCAACCCAAGGATGCTTATAAACTACACGCTATCGTCAAACGCTCAGAAATTATCTTTTGTACGGATCAAGTCAGCTATTCTACCGCACAATCAGCTATGCAAACAGTCTTAGAAGACCTAATTCGTCCACCTAAACTCATTCGCTGTGAAAATTATATCGGCACACAGTCCATTAATTTATTAAAACGCGAACTGGGATTAATTTAATTTGTTAGTTGTTAGTTGTCAGTTGTTAGTAGGGGCGAAGCATTTGGAAGATAAATTATCGGTCATTGCCAAAAATAGTTCTCCAAATGCTTCGCCCGTACAGTTGTCAGTTGTCAGTTGTTAGTTGTTAGTTGTCAGTTGTTAGTTGTCAGTAGGGGCGAAGCATTTGGAAGATAAATTATCGGTCATTGCCAAAAATAGTTCTCCAAATGCTTCGCCCGTACAGTTGTTAGTTGTTAGTTGTCCTGAAAATAAACCCAAGGAACAAATAATTTGTGCAGTAATTTGTGGGGTAGAAGAAAAATCAAATGAGATAACAGCAATACCGGAATTAATTAAAGTATTAGATATAGCTGGATGTTTATACTCAACACACGTTAATTATTTGATTCTGGGGTAGGGGTTTAGCAATGCTAAACCCCTACAAATCTAGGTTTTTCGTGATTTTACAAAAGTCCATGTCCCAACCGTTTTGAGTATATTAATATATATAACTGAACAAAATAAATTTATTATTAACAATAAATAATTACCCTAAATTTATTAAATTTTTAGAATTTTAATCGAGAAATTAATCAATTTTTGAATGAAATTAGATATTTTTACAAATTGATTCACTAACATAGTATTTTGTCAAGATAATTTAGATGCGTTTCCCCTGAATAAATTCCCTGCCTAATAGCAAAAGTCGGTTAAAACCGACTCATGAAAAAACGCAAGTTTCTAACCCACAAACATCATAGAAAAATTACGTCCAACTTGCTAAACGGGGAACTTTGATCAATTCTTGACTGAGGCTATCGTGCAGATAACCATTAGTAGCTAAAATTCTTCCCGACTCAATTTTCATCGGAGTCCCATCATAAGCAGTCACATTTCCTCCCGCTTCCTGGACTAATATTATCCCAGCCACAACATCCCAAGGCGCAATTCCCCTTTCCCAATAACCATCAACTCGACCACAGGCTACATAAGCTAAATCCAAAGCTGCTGCACCATCACGTCTCACACCTTGGGTAAGATGGGTAAGATGACAAAACTCGGCATAATTGTTGTCAGGGGTTTCCCGTCTGTCATAGGCAAATCCACTGACTAACAGGCTTTTACCTAATTCCGCTGTTTGAGAAACCTGAATAGGGCGACGGTTACGGGTTGCACCTAAACCAGCAGCAGCCCGAAATAACTCATCCCGAAAAGGGTCATAAATTACTCCCACCTTGGGGACACCTTGAATCATCAAACCAATAGAAACAGCGAAACAGGGATATTGATGGGCGTAATTGGTTGTACCATCGAGAGGGTCAATCGCCCAGAGAAATTCATTATCTTGATTTCCCAGTTTTCCCGACTCTTCAGCCAGGATAGAATGTTGGGGAAAATGGCGACGCAATACTTCTAAAATTACCTGTTCAGAAGCTTTATCAGCAGCGGTAACTAAATCACCAGGACGGCCTTTTTCGGTGATTGCGTCTTCTAATTTACCTAAATAATCTTGTAAAACTACACCTGCGGCTAAAGCTGCTTCTGTAGCAATATCTAGAAAAATTTGCATATTTGTCGGTTGTCAGTGGTCAGTGGTCAGTTGTCAGTTGTCGGTTGTCAGTTGTCGGTTGTCGTTTTTTAACGAGAGAGACGGCGAAATTCTCCGGGGGTGATTCGCATGGGTTTATCGGGATTCCAGATGCCTTTTCCCATGATTCTTGCCCATTGTTGGGCGCGTTCTAGGCGTTGGTCGTATTTGTGATTAGGCGATCGCGCTACAAATAAAGCATATCCTTGTTTGACAACTTCTTCATTTAACAACAGTTTATCTTTCCATACATAAGCCAAAGTTCGGTTAAATTTATCCTTAGCTTCTAAATCAAATTCCAGATTCACAGCTTGATTTGCACCACCAATTAAACCTTCTACTAATTGTTTTGCATCCTCACCCCAAGGAAGTTGGCGGATATCTGGTGCATCTAAACCAATTAATCGGACTTGGGAAATTAAATTGGGTTGTGCTTCCATTCCCAAAACTTCCAAACTTTGTCCACTTACAACCCGTGCTATTTTTACATTAGCGGGAATGATTGAGGAATTGTTGTGGCTTTGACAACTCACCAACAGTAAAAAACTAGCTAATATAATTATTCTCGTTACAAAAACGCGAAGACGGACTACTACAGTAGCCATCCTCGCTATCAAATTAATTAACATGAACACACAAAAAATCTTAGTCCTCATCTAAGGGTAAACCCGCTTTAACTTTGCCCTTACCAAAAAACCGCCCAAACTGAAGTTCATAAACCTCATCTTCATCTTGTGTTTCCACTTCCAAATCAGAACGAGCGTAACTTACACATAATAAAGCGTAACCTTGGCGACGTAAATCAGGAGAAAGCCCAATGGCTTCTGGTTGATGAATTTCTCCTGATAAAACTCTCACAGCGCAGGTTGTACAAGCCCCATTTCGACAAGAAAAGGGCAATTCTGTCCCATTGTGTTCAGCGGTGTGTAAGATATAGCGGTCTTCAGGAACTTCGAGAGTATGTGATGTCCCAGTTTGGCGATTGTAAACTTTAATTCTGTGGGTTTGAACCATCTTGATTTTTAGATTTGCGGATTTGGAGTTTCACACTTAATTATAAGAAGATTGCTTGAAAACTCTGCACTTTCAGGTCAGGGAGTGATGATAGCGCAGCCTGGCCTTAGCCATAAAAATATCTTTTCCAAAATGGTTGCTTTTTTTTCAATCCTATTGTAATATAGCAAAACGAGACACCTGGAGAGATGGCCGAGTGGTTGAAGGCGCAGACCTGGAAAGTCTGTTATGCAGAAATGTATACGAGGGTTCGAATCCCTCTCTCTCCATTTCCCAACAGTAATTAAGTTTAATTTAAAAATATTTGCTTGTAAGCTCACACAGCAGACTTTACCCATAAAACTCAAAGATAATTTTTGGATATAAATAGTGAATTTCGCCGAAAAGTGGGCATTTTGTGTAAAGTATATGCAGGTAAACGGCAAAATATCATATTCACTTAGAAGAAATCGGCTAAAATCTACCTGATAGGTATTAACTCAACCAAGACTGTGGCAACAAATTAGTCAAAATTCAGCTATTGTCAGTTTACCTACAACAACATCCCCACTTTAATATTCAGAGGTATCAATGCAGTTTGACAATTTTAGCAAAAAAACAAACGAATATAAAGAACTTAAAGAAAAACCTCATTGGCAAAGCCCAGCAACCAAAGGCAATATTAAGCCTAAAGAACCTAATCCAGCTAATAATATCAGCTTTAATGAGGATGACAATCGTGGACGAGTAGCAATTTTTATTGACGGGTTAAATTTATTTTATGCCGCATTACAATTGGGAATTGAAATTGATTATGTAAAATTGCTTTGTCGGTTAACAAAAAATTCTCGGTTATTACGTGCTTTCTTTTACACAGGAATGGATAGTGGCAACGAAAAGCAACAGGGATTTCTTTTATGGATGCGTCGTAACGGCTATCGTGTAGTTACTAAAGATATGAGTGTAGTTGTCGATAATTACAAAAAACCAAATTTGAACGTAGAAATTGCCGTTGACATGATTACTTTAGCACCCTATTATGATACAGCCGTCTTAGTTAGTGGCGACGGAGATTTATCCTATGCTGTTCATGCAGTTAGTAATGTGGGCGCTAGAGTAGAAGTAATTGGCTTGCAAACAACAACTAGCGATAGTGAAGCGCGTTCTAGAAATCACCTAATTGATGTGGCTGATGAATTTATAGAGTTTGATAGTATTAAACAACACATTCAAAAAGATTCTACTATCGGGTATAGTTATCGGACTTCTTCTAATTACCAAGTTTAAATTCCCAATATATAAATTTTCCTCCCTTTTTTGCAATTTTATCGCAACCACCTTACTGGTGAGGGCATTAGTTGATCATAAAATAAAACTCCATCTAAAATAGGGTTTTATTCCCGACTGCTAAGATATTATCCCAACCTCAAATTAAAATAATTTGAGAGGATTTAATCCTGAATTTTATTTGACACTTTTCTCGTATCTGTGCTATACAAGTGTAGAAACAGCTAATTAACATTAAGTAGGTAGGCGGAGAAAAATCAAAGTATATTTCGTTTTGTGAAATGGCTAAAACTCAACCACAATAACGCATTGAGGTGAATTTACATATCGTTACACATTTTGGTTATTTAACGTCCACTTACTTAATAGACATAACAGACTTTAAAACTGAACTTTAAAGTATGGCATGATCACTTCTTAATTTGTTTTTAGCATTCACTTAAAACATATCTTCAATAGATATATTTTTGAGAACTTATATTATTAAAGGCGTAGGTAGTTCAGTGAATCAAATCCAATTAACTTTAGTTATTAGCTATGTTCTCATGACTGGCTATTTTTTTACTAATTGGTTAACATTTTCTCTTCGTCACCCTACATCTTCCCCACAGGAGAAATTTTTATCCTTGATCATGTTTGTGATTATCACTATTTTATGGCCTCTAGTGATTGTTAACTCTTGCTTAGAAGTGATCAAAAAAGGCAAGTTAGAATTTACTACAGTTGTTCCTGTACTTTTAGTAATATGTGCTTTTGGTATTTCCTACTATTTAAGTTCATTACCTGAACATTGGCTATGTTATTACGATCTATTTTGCCATGTTTAAATACTTGTGAAAACCAGTTTTAAATTGTCGATTATCAATTTTTTCTTGTCTTTTACCTGAATACGCAATTTAACTTAAAGTTATACTGGTATTAACTTAATCTTTATTGATGGAAGATGTCGTAATTTGTGGTTTATTGTTTGGTCAGGTTCATATGTGGTGGAGACAGGTAATTTCTTGAGAGTGGCAAACACCTCAAGCTGTGATACTTTTGTGTGAATTTTTATTTATTACCGACTTGAAATATTGAGTGTGTCAAAAGTATGGTTAATTATGGATGTCACCATTAAAACCTTATTCGTTTAACAATCAATGGTTAATTCTAGTCTTGTTGCCACACTCTATGTTAATCCTGATACAGGAAATGATGCTAATACGGGTTCTCGTCCTAGTCCCCTAAAAAGTATTACCAGCGCCCTGAAACAGGCAAAAGCATCAACAATTATTCAGTTAGCTAGTGGAACTTATAGCACAGCCAATGGGGAGGTATTTCCCTTGACCATTCCACCGGGAGTGTTGGTAGTAGGAAATGAGGCAAATAAAGGCCAGGAGATGATCATTTCTGGCAGTGGTGAATATCAAAGTCCTAGTTTCGGGGTACAGAATATCACTTTTCTTTTACTAAGTGATGCGAGTCTTTTAGGTGTGACGGTGATTAATCCTGCCGCAAAAGGTACTGGCGTGTGGATTGAATCATCAATACCTACCGTGGCCAACAGTACATTTAAGAACTGTACCAGAGAAGGAATTTTCATGACTGGGAATGCGAAACCTGGGATTGTAGATAATTTGTTTATTAACAATAAAGTGTGTGGATTAGTCATAGCTAAGAATAGCAAAGGGGAGGTGCTGCGGAATGTATTTGAAAATAATGCTTTGGGCATAGCCATTAGTGATTTTGCCGCGCCTTTAGTAGCAAATAATCAACTTTGTGCCAATGGCACAGCGATCGCCCTTTCCCGTGATGCTAAACCAGTATTACGGCGGAATCTCATCACTAGTAATACCCAAGGTGGTCTTTTAATCGCCGGTAATGCCGTTCCCGACTTAGGCAGTCCCCAAGACCCAGCAGACAACATTTTTCGAGAACAGGGTAAATTTGATTTACAAAATGTTACAGATCAAAAAATCATCTCCGTTGGTAATCAATTAAGTCTTCCCCAGGTGATTGGGGCGATAGATTTCATCGCTGCTACCGTTGACACCCCCAGTCAAATCGGAGTCAGCAGTAGATTTGCTGATTTAGAAGGACATTGGGCGGCAGCCTTCGTGGAAGCCCTAGTCAGTAAAGATATTATCAGTGGTTTTCCTGATGGCACTTTTCAACCAGCCACACCCATTACCCGCGCTCAATATGCAGCTTTGATGACGAAGACATTCCAACTACCAGAAAGTAATCAACTAGATAAATTCAAAGATGTCAAATCCGACTTTTGGGCTGCCAAAGCCATAGCCAGTGCTGCGGATAGAGGCTTTTTAAAAGGCTTTCCCGATGGTACATTTCGACCAGAAAATAACTTAACCAAAATTCAAGCCCTAGTCTCCATTGTCAACGGTTTAAACTTGAGTGGTGGTAATCCTAACGTCTTGATGGTATACAGCGATCGCGCTCAAATTCCCAGTTACGCTACCAGTGCAGTGACAGTGGCTACGCAAAAACTATTAGTTGTCAATTATCCTCAACCAGATCAATTAGAACCATTGCGGGAAATTACTCGCGCTGAAGTCGCAGTCCTAATTTATCAGGCATTAGTCGCCACAGGACAAGAAAATCCCCTTCCCTCTGCCTATATTGTCAAACCAGAGACAGAGATTCCCTCTTTTTCCGATATTGTTGGCCATTGGGCCGAACCATTTATTCGGGCATTAGTTAGTATGAACTTAACCCAGGGTTTTGCTGATGGCACATACCAACCAGATCAAGCCATGAGCCGCGCTCAATATACAGCTTTAATTGCTGCGGCTTTTAATCCCCCAGCCAAACGTCCGTCCCCAGAATTTACAGACATAGCCAAGGATTTTTGGGCAGCTAACGCCATTGAAATCGCAGCCAGAGGCGGTTTTGTGGGCGGATTTAGCGATCGCACCTTCCGTCCTACCCAAAACGTCCAACGGCTACAAGTCATAGTCTCCTTGGTCAACGGACTGGGACTTGCGGCCACTGCTCAAAAAACCTTAACCTACATTGACCAAGATAAAATTCCCGAATATGCCCGGACAGCAGTTACCATCGCTACCCAGCAAAAAATTATTGTTAATTATCCAGATCCCAATTTACTAGCACCCACGAGGGAAGCCACCCGTGCCGAGGTTGCAGCCATGGTGTATCAGGCATTAGTCACCAGTCAACGCACAAAAGTTATTAATTCACCTTATGTTGTTTTGCATATCAGCAATTGACAAGTAGAATGGAAAACACTGCCTATCACTTTTGCTGCTGGTGAAAAAAACTACTCATGTAGCTAAAAGTACGCTAGGCTAGATGCGATGGGTGAAATGTTTATACCTATTGCCTATAACTCACAGCCCATGTTAACAACAGCCCCGGTCACTCAAACTTTCGCACCTCCTGCCGAACTAGCAGCTAAGTTATTAACTCACTACAGCTTTGATCTCAACGGACACAATGCTAGTGAGCTAGTTAACCAATGGCAATCTGAATATCCCCTGCATTGGTTACATTTGGCAGTTATTGAAGCTTTGTATCAAGGTCGTTATAAAGCCATATCTGTACAGCAAATCTTGACCTTTTGGCGGCGAAAGGGCGAGACAACCTACCATTTCAACATGGAATTTGAGCGCATGATTTGTAGCAAATTCCCTGAACGTCTCACTCCTCCCTCTCTACAAGTTTTACCACCCACTAAACAGGAAATCAGGATGGAAGAATATAAAAATCTTCGTCTATTACCTGCTCCAGTGAGTTATACGTATCAAATAAATAATAATTTACAGCCAACAGCAGAGAAACGGGACTTTGAGCCAGAAAATTCAGTCCCAGCATTTCCTTCCGATCAATTAACAGCAAATATCAGACAACAGCAAATTATTGAGGAAATTTCCCCCCCACCTGCCCAACAGTTAATGCTACCAGCAACGGCCAATCATCCCCCTATTGGTCAGTTTATGCCCCAAAAGAGCGATCGCACCGAATCCTTCACCTCCAAACTCAAATCCATGACTAGTGAAAGATTGGAGTTGGCATTTTAGTCAGTTGTCAGTAGGGGCGAAGCATTTGGAAGATAAATTATCGGTCATTGTCAAAAATAGTTCTCCCAATGCTTCGCCCGTACAGTTGTCAGTAGGGGCGAAGCATTTGGAAGATAAATTATCGGTCATTGTCAAAAATAGTTCTCCCAATGCTTCGCCCGTACAGTTGTCAGTAGGGGCGAAGCATTTGGAAGATAAATTATCGGTCATTGTCAAAAATAGTTCTCCAAATGCTTCGCCCGTACAGTTGTCAGTAGGGGCGAAGCATTTGGAAGATAAATTATCGGTCATTGCCAAAAATAGTTCTCCAAATGCTTCGCCCGTACAGTTGTCGGTTGTTACCAATGACAAATGACCAATGACCAATTATTTCACAGCCTGAACAACTGATTTGAAACCTTTGCTATTGAAGAGGTTAACCATTTCCGAGGCACTTTCTTGACTATTGAAAACTCCCACCTGCATCACCCTGCGGCCTTGCCAAACCTTGGGAAAAGCACCAGTAACCAGAGAACTGACTAAATTCTGTTGCTGCTGATTTGCAACCAACACTAGCACCCGGTAACTGACATTTTGCCCAGTAGCTGTATAAATTTGAGGGTCTGATATTGGGGCTGAATTTTGCATATTTTCCCCTGTGGCTGCTTGAGGAGCTACAAATTCAATAGCACCAGAATCAAGTTGAGTATAATTAAATTGGGATGGATTAGATAGATTATTTGGTACTCGTGGCAATTGATTGGGATTAGAAACGGGTTTAATTTTTAAAGGTGTTACCGTTCTTTGATGAGGAGCATTGGGAACTGTGGGGGCAGAAAATGTGATTGGCCTGGGGGCTGAAGTTTCTGTTGATAAAGAATTAGCACCAGGATTTTTGGCTGTAGATGCGGTTGTACCTTGAAGATCCACTTTACCACTGATGCGATCGCTAACCAAATTATTTCCCGCCGCAGAAATTACCAACTTAGCAGCTTTGGCATTGATGTCAAGACGACCATTATTGCGAAAGATATTCTTTCCTGGGTCATAACTACTACCTAAATCTGGTTTAGCTTGGGCAATTACAACTAGACCATCTTCTCTGTTACCTTGAATCAGATTATTCCTTAACATTGGTGTAGCATTTGCTTGGACAATAATCCCTGATCTATTATTCTGAATTTGGTTAGCTACCACCACAGGAGACGCATTTTGGGCAATATTAATCCCAAAACCAGTTTCTTGAAAGATATTTTCCCTGATTTCGGGGCGAGCATTTCCAGAAATAGTTATGCCATTAGCACCATTACGAACAAAAACATTTTTACTAATACTGGGTGTCCCATCACCAGCGACAGCAATTCCATCTTGGGTATTATTAGTAAAGGTACTTTCCCGAACTAAAATATTACTAGATTCAATCCATAATCCATAACCACGCGGATTGGTATTAGTAACAGTAACACCACTCAAACTAGCTTGGTTAGCACCAACAATAGCCACATTTTGACCACCAAACCGGCGACTGAGAAATTCACCACCACCAGTAATTGTCACAGTTTGACCTTTATTGTTAATATTGCCTTGAATGGCTATACCGGGTTTCAACATTAAAGGAAATACTTCTCCACTTTGGACGCTATATGTACCGGGAGAGAGGATAATTACACTATTAGAAGGTGATGCTTCTAAGGCTTGGCTAATTGTCCGCCAAGGTGCGCTAATACTACCATTACCTGTTTTGTCATTTCCTGTACTGGGGTTGACAAATGATTGGTTAATCTGAGAGATTGTTTTTTCACCTTGAAGTATTTGTTCGCCGACCGTCGGAACTTGAGCAAAGACACTACTTGCACTTGTTATGAAGAGTATTGTACTCGTTACTCCTAAACCAACTGTTAAACTCAAAATTGAGCAACTCAGGGAGTTTTTTCGGGTGTTCACAGATTTTTGGGGGACTATCATTTTTTATAAAACTCCTCTAAAATTTATAGCAACAACATTGAAAGTCTATTTGGATCTGAGACTGGATATCAACTGTTATACAATTAATTTTTATACTATTTCATGATAGTATGTCTACGATGTTACTTGTATCTTGACAAATTGACCACGATTAGTTAGCAAGTATTTAATAATAGGACTTACGCACTGTACAAATTAACTATCATGTGTATGAACGATATTTGGTCGTTTCAGGCTTTGCGGATGAAGTCTAGATAAATAGCGATCGCTAAAAAATCATCGAAAAATCGGGTTTAAATCCCTGAAAGTCATACCCCCTATTTGGTATTTCCTGTCAATGCGTAAGTCCTAAATAATTAAAATATTAAAATATGAATCAGGCTGGCTATTACTATAAAAGCATTAAAAATGAGGTTTTGTAATGGTTTCAGCCCATAGTCACACACAACAAACTGTTTATCGTATTTTAGATGCTAATTTAGATCGCGCTCGTGAAGGGTTGCGAATTATTGAAGAATGGTGTCGGTTTGGTTTAAGTAATGCCCAGTTTTCAGGTATATGTAAACACTTGCGTCAGGAGTTGGGTACTTGGCATACGGCAGAAATCCGCGCAGCACGAGATACACAGGGTGATCCAGGAACGGATTTGAGTCATCCCCAAGAGGAACAACGGGCTGATATTACATCGCTATTGCAGGCTAATTTTTGCCGGGTGCAGGAAGCGTTGCGCGTATTAGAAGAATATGGCAAGCTTTATCATGGGAATATGGGAGCGGCTTGTAAACAAATGCGTTATCAAGTTTATACCCTGGAAAGTAATTTGATGGGTTATCAGCGTCATCAGTTATTATGGCGATCGCATTTATATCTGGTAACATCTCCCGCAGATAATTTATTCGCAATTACCGAAGCGGCTCTTCAAGGTGGATTAACTCTGTTACAGTATCGGGAAAAGACCGCTGATGATTTAATCCGCTTAGAACGGGCGATAAGACTGCGTGAATTATGTCACCATTATGGGGCTTTATTCATTATTAATGATCGGGTAGATTTAGCTTTGGCTGTAGATGCTGATGGTGTCCATTTGGGACAACAGGATATACCCATTGCTGTAGCGCGTCAATTACTGGGACATCAGCGCATTATCGGCCGCTCTACCACAAATCCCCAAGAAATGCAAGGGGCAATTGCCGAAGGTGCGGATTATATTGGTGTGGGGCCTGTGTATGAAACACCGACTAAAGTAGGTAAAGCCGCAGCGGGTTTAGAGTATGTGAAATATGTATCCCAAAATTGTCAGATTCCCTGGTTTGCAATTGGGGGAATAGATATGAGTAATCTTAATGATGTGACGAAGGCAGGGGCGCAGCGGGTAGCTGTAGTGCGATCGCTCATCGAATCAGATCAACCTACTCTAGCAACTCAGTATTTTCTTTCCCAACTGCACCGCATCAAATAAATCAGGAGTTTTGACAATCCCCGGTCTAAAGACACAAGGATGCCAGTCCTTGGTCAATTGCTGCCAGTACATCGGCATTTAGTTGCACTCCTGATGCAGCAGCATTATCAATAATTTGTTCTGGACGACTAGCGCCGATAATTGCTGAAGATACGTATTCAGAGTGTAGTACCCAAGCCAGAGCTAACTGTGCCATACTCAAATTTAAGTCTTGGGCAATGGGTTTCAGTTTCTGTACTGCTGTGAGAATGCGATCGCTAAACAAATTCTCCAGCAAAAACAAATTCATTTTTTCGTTTGCAGCGCGAGAATCTTGAGGAGGAGCTTGTCCCGGCTGGTATTTACCTGTGAGTATACCTTGAGCTAACGGCGACCAAACAATCTGACCAACACCATTAGTTGCACACAATGGAAAGACTTCCGCTTCCGGTTCGCGCCAAAGCATAGAATACTGGGGCTGACTGGAAACAAAGTGTTCAACATCAGCCAGATTGAATGCTGCTTGAATTTGCTCTGGACTCCACTCGCTAAAGCCGATGTAACGAGCTTTTCCCTGATGCACTACCTCAGTGAGTGCCATCATTGTTTCCTCCAAAGGTGTATTCGGATCGTAGCGATGGCATTGATACAGGTCAATATAATCGGTACACAATCGCTTTAAGGAAGCATCAATTTGTTTTTTGATCTGGACTGCTGAAAGTCCTTGATCAGTAGGTGACATGGGAAAAAATACTTTTGTCGCTAAGATATAAGAAGATCGCTCAATTCCTTGTAATACTTCTCCCAAAAATGACTCAGCGCCACCCGCAGCGTAAGAATTAGAAGTGTCAATCAAGTTAATACCAACGTCAAATGCTTTGTGAATGGAAGCCTCTACATTTTGCTGTTCTACACCTTCATAAATACCCCAGGAACCGAGACTGATTTCGGAAACGTGCAGTTCGCTGTTACCCAATTGTCTGTATTTCATTTTGATTTTGTATTTGATTTCTTAATTACGAATTACTTATTATTTGGTCAGTTTCATTTCCAGAGAAATTAATTAGGTAATGAGTTGGCAACAGCCTCATTTTGCTCTTTTGATGGCAAAGTCATATATATCTGTATTCCCAAAGTAAAAGCGCAAGATAACATAAACATAAATAAAGCTAACCATAAGAAATGATTACTATGAAAATAAAATGTTGATAAAGATAGAGAAATCAGTCCTAGTGAGCCACTAATCAAGTACGTATTGCGGATAGCAGATCCTTCACCCAAGCCAGCAAGATATCCATCTAGAATATAGGTAACTCCCGCGCCTAGGATCACAAGAACTAACCAAGGGATATAAATTTTAATTGCTTCTATCAATTCAGAATGGTTGGTGAATATATGAAATATAGGATCAGGAAAAAAGACAGCAGCCAGCCCAATTACTAAACTAATTACTAGGTTAGTTACTAATCCAACTTGCAAAAGTGGTACAAATTTATGTGTTACTCCTTGACCTTTAAAGTTACCTGTGAAAGTTGCAGTAGCATATTCCACTCCATCGCACATATACATACTTAATCCTACTATTTGCAGAAGTAAAATATTTTCAGCCAGAACATCAGTCCCCAGTGTTGCACTAAAAGCATTGAAGAGGACAAAAATAGAGACGATAACTATAAACCTAACAGACAGATTGCGATTCAGAACGAAAGAAGTTTGGAAGTCAGACAAATTTAGGAGTTTTCCTGTTAAAGCACCTACTTCTTTTAAGGTAACTTCACGGCTAATCATCACAAACCCTACAAATAAGGTTATATACTGGCTCATAGCTTGCGATATTCCTGCCCCCATGCTTGCCCAATCCCAAAGGATAATGAAAAGGTAATTCAGGGCAACATTAGAACCATTTCCAACAATAGTGAGTAACAAAACGTTGCGATTTTGTTCTCGTCCAAGAAACCATCCAATTAAGACTAAGTTGACTAAAGCCGCAGGCGCTCCCCAAATCCGGCTATTAAAATAAGCAATGCCAGCAAGTTCCACATCTGGAGTGGCGTTCAACAACATAAAGCCTAGCTTCCCCAGAGGGTATTGCAACAGTAGCATCAGCAGACCCAATGCCAAAGCTATTAAAGTATTTTGTAGTCCGGTTAGAAGTATTGCTTCTCGGTCATCTCGTCCGACGGCTTGAGATGTAATCGCAGTTGTTCCTGACTTGATAAAGAAACAACTGTGGTAGAGAAAATCAAACACAAGACCGCCTAATGACACCCCTGCTAAATAACTAATGTTTGAAAGGTGTCCCAGGAAAGCTACGCTCATTATACCCGCTAAAGGTATCATAATGTTTGACGCTACATTGAGAGCAGCCATCTTCAAAAAGCGATATAGAAAGTCGTATTGGGAAAAAATTTTTGTATTCATTCAATTTTCTTGCTTGCAATTGATTTTATAGTGTGATAAGTTAGTGGGCTGCACATTTATTTATTCACCATACACCATTCTCTAGCTAACTATGATTTCTCAAATTGAACCTTGGATTGATGAAAAAGAGTTCGATGAAGTTAAGTGCGTAATTGACTCGACATATCTCACGGAAGGTAAAATCACTGCTGAATTTGAAGCAGGAATACAACAATTAACGCAATCTAAACATAGTATTGCTACTTCCAATGGAACTACAGCTTTGTACTGTGGATTAAAAGCATTAGATATTGGTTATGGTGATGAAGTAATTGTCCCAAATCTTACATTTGTCGCTTCATCCAATGCTGTAATTATGGCTGGAGCTAAACCTGTTTTTTGTGAAGTCAAAAAAGACACGCTTTGTATTGATGTTGAGGCAGCAGCAGCATTAGTGACAGAGCGCACTAAGGCAATAATGCCAGTCCATTTATACGGGCAAAGTGCTGACATGGTTGCAGTAAAAGAATTTGCTCTTGAGTATAATCTGAAAATAATTGAAGACGCTGCTCAAGGAATTGGCGTTAAATTCAAGGGAGAACACGTAGGATTACAAAGTGACGTAAGTGCTATTTCATTTTATGGTAATAAAACCATTACTTGTGGTGAGGGAGGAATAATACTCACTCAAAGCGACACCATTGCCCAAGCTTGTCGGCGGTTAAAAAATCACGGACGCGATCGCAGAGGCACATTTGTACACGAACATATAGGTTTTAACTTTTCTATTACCGAACTACAATCAGCAATTGGTGTGGCACAACTCAAGAAACTGCCAGAAATTATTCGCCGTAAGCAGGAAATCTGTGACATTTACAATCAAGGATTAGGAGATATCTCTCAACTACAAATACTACCAATAGATGAACGCTGTGAACCTGTATATTGGTTTACTTCATATTATGCCCAAAATCGAGCCGAATTAGAAACCTTCTTGTTGAGTAACGATATTCAAACAAGGCGCTTTTTCTGTCCTCTTCATATGCAGCCTTGCTACAAAGATTTAGTTGACCCCAATCTTGAATATCCTATCAGTGAGAAGGCTTATGAACAAGGAATTTCATTACCATCAGCTTATGGATTAAAGCCAGAACATCAAGCTTATGTTATTGAGAAAATCCGTGAGTTTTATTTAGGGTAGTCAGTAACTCAGGGCTAAAGCCACTGAGCTTGTAAGAAATTGCAAGCTGTACTGACCAGACCACCCTGAGCGTAGTCGAAGGGTAGCCGTTATTTGAGTCACGACACCTCGGAATGCGTTCGCGCCAGCGTGCCCTCAGGCATAGCTAGTTCCCCGCTCTGTCGCTGTAAGCTAAACAGTTTTAAAGTCACTGAAACAGTGCTTACAGCCTAACAAGCTCTTATAACAGGTCGAAGCTAACATTACCCAGAAATGGAGGGACTTATGTCCAAAACATTAGTATTAGACACAAACAAAAGACCATTAGATCCAATTCATCCAGCGCAAGCTAGACAACTATTAAGAAACAAAAAAGCAGCCGTATTCAGACAATTCCCATTCACAATTATCCTCAAAGAATCACGTCCAGATTCACCAGTATCACCTCTAAGATTAAAGATTGACCCTGGTGCAAAATTCACAGGAATGGCATTAGTTAACGACTCGACTGGAGAGGTTGTATTTGCAGCCGAATTAAAGCATAGAGGTTTTGTAATTCGAGATGCTTTAACTTCTAGACGACAATTAAGACGTTCTAGACGTGCCAGGAAAACCCGTTATAGACAACCAAGATTCTTGAATAGAACCCGTCCAAATGGATGGTTAGCACCAAGTTTACAAAGTCGAGTTGAGAACATCAAAACTTGGGTTAAGAAGTTACGGAAATTCGCACCAATTGAAGCTATTAGTCAAGAATTGGTACGGTTTGATATGCAGTTAATGGCTAATCCTGATATTCAAGGTAAGGAGTATCAGCAAGGTACTCTTGCTGGTTACGAAACTAAAGAATACTTACTAGAAAAGTGGAATAGACAATGTGCCTACTGTGGAGTGAAAGACGTTCCCTTCCAAGTAGAACACATTCATCCTCGTGCAAAAGGAGGTAGTAATTCAATTACAAATCTGACATTGAGTTGCGAGAAATGTAATACCAAAAAAGGAACTAAGGATATTAAAGACTTCCTCAAAAAAGACCCAACAAGATTACAGAAAATCTTGAAACAAGCTAAACGTCCTTTGGCTGATGCAGCCGCAGTAAACGCGACTAGATGGGCATTATTTAGAGTTTTGAAAGATACAGGACTACCAGTAGAAACAGGTTCAGGAGGTTTAACAAAGTTTAATCGTAGTCAACAAAATCTAGCAAAAACTCACTGGATTGATGCGGCTTGTGTTGGTCAATCAACCCCAATTCTAACCATCAAGGGGATTAAACCATTGTTGATTGCTGCTAATGGTCACGGTTCTAGACAATCTTGTAGAACAGACAAGTTTGGTTTTCCTTCTAGATACGTTCCACGGTTTAAGTTTGTTAAAGGTTTTCAAACTGGCGACATTGTAAAAGCAGTAGTAACAGCGGGCAAGAAAGTAGGTGAATATTTTGGGAGAGTTGCTATTAGAACTAGTGGAACTTTTAATATCTCGACCAATAGCGGATTAGTTCAAGGAATTAGTCACAAATATTGTTTAGCAACTCATAAAAAGGATGGATATAGTTATGCCAATTAAAAAGACCACGGCGATTAAAATCGCTCGTGTCGCTTCCCTCTCAGGTCTAAAGACGCGCTCGTTTCCCACTTACCGCGAGGTCTTATGAGCAATTTTGAATTTACTCAATGCCTAGAAAAACTTGTTACCAATCTGGTAACTTTGCCAGATAGTGAAGTTTTAGCTGAAGCTTTGGCCACAGGAAAAGATTATATAACATTGCTTCAGCACCAGGAAGTTGCAGGCATCACAGAAATTCGGACTATTCCCGGACAGGCTGCTCAAAATATTACCGGAGAGCCTGTGAATACCAAATTTCATGAGTACATAGATAACATTATTCGACCGCAAATTATATCAGGAGAAATTTCTGACGGCACACAAAGTAAATATGATGATAGAAAAGCTAGATGGTCTGGAGCAGGTGTAAGGGGAAATTGGTTTTGCAAAAATGAAGTTTTATATTTAGAAGTTGGACCGACAACTTATCCTAGATATCGTCAAGACATAGAAAGAACTAAAATTGAGTCATTAGAATTGATGATCAAAGGGTTAGAAAAATATAAAGATCCCTTTGTATATTTTTCTAGAACAATTGGTGTTACTGTAATTCCTATCTCTAGACAAGGTGGTATTTACATTGGAGAACGATCTTCAAATGTTGATTGTCCTGGATTACTCAATTTTGTAGCTGGTCTGGCGACATTTAATGAAATTCCTGCAAATATTAACTTTTATACTGATGCTCAACAAGAGTTAGCCGAAGAAGTCGGTATTTGTATGGAACTGAATAATTCTAATACTCAATTTGTTGGGATTGCTGGAAATCCTTTTACAAGTGAAAACGACTTAGTTTTTATAGTTCAAACCTCTGTTGACGAAGACCATTTTGAATCGCAAAGATTGAGTGAACACTCGCGGCTTGTACGTTTAAACAATAAGTCTGATGCTGAGAAGTTACTAAACGAAGGATTGTTACCTGGGGAAAATACAAAAAAAGCTATCGCCTATGCTTCTAGGATAGGACTAGAATATTTGGTTAAATATTTTTTTTAAAAAATCTAGCAAATATTACGCCTTTTTTAATAATTACAATGATAACAATTGAAGCCACTGCTACTGTAACAACAGACCATAAAGTAACAATTTCAGTTCCCGCTAATATTCCTCCAGGGACACACAAAATGGTGCTAACTATTGATGAGCAATTAATAGGAGATAACATAACCATATCACCCGATCAAGCCTGTGATCAGTTTAGACCTCCAATGGAATCAAATTTAGATTGTGTAGAGTTGTCTATAGTAGTACCTCTTCACAATGAAGAGCCTAATATTGATCACTTGTTTGAGCGTCTTTCTTCAGTTTTGAATAAGCTAAACATTACTTATGAGATTATTTGTATAGATGATGGCAGTAGGGACAATACTGTCAAGTCTTTGATCAATCACCACTATCAAAATCCAGCTATTAAAATAGTGAGTTTCTCCCGTAATTTTGGCAAGGAAATTGCGTTAACAGCAGGAATTAATCACTCACAGGGAAAAGCCGTTATTCCAATAGATGCGGATCTTCAAGACCCTCCAGAACTAATTGAGCAACTGATTGATAAGTGGCGCGAGGGTTATGATGTAGTTTATGCTCAACGTCGTTTACGGTTAGATGATAGTTGGGTCAAACGCTTAACAGCTCAAGGATTTTATTGGACTATAGCCAAGGTAAGTCCTGTGGATATTCCTGCAAATGTGGGTGATTTTAGATTATTAGATCGACGAGTTGTAGAAGCACTCAAAAAGATTCCTGAACGAACTCGTTTCATGAAAGGTTTATTTGCTTGGGTGGGTTTCAAACAATATTCAATCCTCTATGATCGCCAACCCCGTTATCAAGGAGAGAGCAAGTGGAATTATTGGAAACTTTGGAATTTTGCCCTTGATGGAATTACCTCCTTTAGCCTTATTCCCCTAAAAATTTGGACTTATTTAGGGTTCGTTCTCTCGTTTTTGGCATTCTTGTATGCCGCCTTTTTGATTATTTTAACCATGATTAAAGGAATTACAGTACCAGGCTATAATTCCTTAATGGTCGTTGTCCTCTTTCTCGGTGGCATACAGTTGATAGGATTAGGGATAATTGGAGAATATTTAGGACGAGTTTATGAAGAAGCCAAGCAACGTCCACTATATTTGGTGCAAGAATATCACGGGTTTTCCCATAATCCCCTGGATCTGGAATGCAATCAAAAAAGTTGACAATGTAGCACTATTCATGTAAGATTTTCCTGTTAATCTTAAAACAGAGTTTTATGAATAATCTGACTAATAAAGAAGTTGTGAAACGCTTTTTTGAAATCTATAACACTCAAGATTACGAAGCTGCATACAAGTATATTGTTCCAAATTATATAGATCATGGGCTACCTCAAGTGCGAAGCGTAGAGGATGCGATTGAGATTTTGAAGCTGACTCATAAAAGCTTTCCAGATATTAAAGTAATTATTGATGATCTAATTGAAGAAAATGACAAAGTGGTGTTTCGAGGTTGCTTTACAGCTACGCACCTGGGCGAATTTCTTGGTATACCTTCCAGTGGAGCAAAGATAAAATTTGAAGCGTTGGAAATATTCAAGGTTGAAAATCAGAAGATTACAGAATCTTGGGGATACTGGCCGCTTTCAGAAATTGTGAATCAAATTCAGGTTTCACAAAAGCTTTAGGAAATTGGTTGCGCTTAACCGACAAGTATTGTTCTAGAAGCTGTTATCACCTTTATTTTAGTAATGATCAACTGCTACAGACCAAGGGATTTTTAGATAATTTTTCACCCCTAATGCATATAATTAAAATTATCGTCCTGCATGGAAAATAAGTTTTTAAACCAAGAAAATGAATTTAGAAACACAACCTCCAATAGCTAAACAAAATGCCCCAATCTGGTTAAAAATATTAGTAATTTTCCTGATGGGGTTAGGTATCTTCTTTCGCTTTGCCCATTTGGGTCAAAAAGCGATTTGGTACGATGAAGCTTTTACTGCTCTATTTATTTACTATAGAAATTTTTTTAACTTGGAGAAGTACATTAAATGTCTCAAGAGCAGCAATTAATCGGTCAGCGATTACAACGCTTTTTAAAATTCAATCTGATTTGTTTTTTCGGGTTAATTTTAAATAGTTTAATAGTCAATTGTTTATTTTATAGATTTGGCATGAATGAATATATCGCCAAGTTGGGGGCGATCGCTTGCGTTACCCTCTGGAATTTCTGGCTCAACCTCAAGCTAAATTGGCAGGTGAGACCTGAGAGGTTGTTTGAAAAGTTTTAGGTTGTGATTTTAGGCACTTACAGATCCCCCCTAACCCCCCTTAGCAAGGGGGGAACTAGAGTCAAAGTCCCCCTTAAAAAGGGGGATTTAGGGGGATGTGAAAATATTTGATAGACCATGAGGGACTTTTCAAACACCCTCTGACGTGTAAGTTCATTTTCACCTGAAAAGTGGTATGCTTATGGATGCTGATTACCCAATTACGAATTGTTGAGGAATCAATGGAAGGAAACATATTTTTAGAGAAAATTTTTAAATTTCTGATCGGCGGAGGTATCACAACCTGCTTTAACTTATTTTTAATTTTTTTGCTGATTGACTGGTGGGGATGGGATACTCCTGTACTACACAATATAGCCAATGCTATATCAATTGAACTCTCTGTGTTATTGAGTTTTTTCATTTATCGTATTTGGATATGGACAGAGGGGGAGTGGAAGATTAAAGAAGTTTTATTTAAGCAACTTCCCCTGTTTCATTTAGCGGCAGGAAGTGCAGTAGTTGCGCGAATTTTTTTTCTATTTCCCGTGTTAGACTATTTGAGTATTGATCATAAAATCAATACACTGGTTGGAGGTTTATTCGGTGCGACTATCAATTATATTATGAGCGATCGCTTTGTCTTTAAAAGTGACAATGATCAACAAACAGAACTTGATTTATCTGCTCTTCCAGAATTAGACGCATCTTTAGACCAAACAGAGAATTAAGCATCTTAATGAACTGATATCAAAATCATCAAATCGTTAATCTCAATGAGGTATCAATAGCAATGGAATCTCAAATGTATCAGGAAATGATGGAAGTCGAAGACAAACATTGGTGGTTTGTGGCCCGACGATCAATCATTGAGCAAGTTATTAAAAAGTTGAATTTACCCGCAAATGCAGAAATATTTGAAGCGGGTTGTGGAACTGGAGGTAACTTAGCTATGCTTAGTCATCATGGAAAAGTCTATGGTATGGAGTTAGATGAAACAGCACAAAATTTTGCTAATGACCTGAAAATAGGAGAAATTCAGCCCGGTTTTTTACCAAATAATATTCCATTTCCTGAACAAAAGTTCGACCTCATAGTATTATTAGATGTCTTGGAACATCTGGAAGAAGATACTGCATCTTTGCAAGCTTTGTCTGCAAAACTGAAGCCGTCTGGATGGTTGTTAATTACTGTTCCTGCTTATCCTTGGCTTTGGTCTAAACATGATGAGCTTCTTCATCATCAACGGAGATATTTACTCAATAACTTGCGGCAAATTGTTGGTAGTGCTGACTATAATATAAATTTCGCCAGTTATTTTAATTCTGTATTATTTCCTGTAATTGCAGTTGCTCTCCTATTACAAAAACTATTTAATAAAGGAGGTAATGAACAAAATATACCACCGAAGTTAATTAATCAAATCTTAACCTTCCTGTTTGGAATTGAGCGTTATTTGATAGGACGTTTATCTATCCCCTTTGGTGTATCAATCTTACTCTTAGCGCAAAAAAATGAAATAGTATCTGTAGGGTGCGTTAATGAAATGTAACGCACCATTAATCAAATTTACTCAAAATCAATCAGGGAATTATTTATTTATGGTATTACCAAATCAGTTAGTTAGAAATATTGTAATTTTAGCCATTATTACTTTTATCGCTCATTTTTGGCATTATCAAAACTTAGGATTATATGAAGATGATTATTTTTTAATCGCTCAACCAATGTCCATGAACTTTCATGATTTTGGTGATTTCTTTAAATGGCATATTCTTCATTATGATGCTACAGAAGGTCGTCCTTTACTCTACATTATTGAGTTTTCAGTGGGTTTTTTAGGTAAATTAATTGGAAATTTCCAATCTCTTTATTTAATCAATTATTTAGTTCTTTTAATCAACAATATTCTAGTATATCTATTTCTCAGTTCTCTTTGGAGACAACCCATTTTTATCATCACGGGAACTCTAGCTTTTACTCTATTTCCAGCAGACACTAATCATGCCTATTTAACTCATATATTTCTATATTCATCTTTTACATTTCTATTGTTAGCTTTTCTCTCCTATTTATCTGGTAGACAATTATTATCATACTTACTGATTTTCGCATCTCTTTTATGTTACGAAACAATGTTACCTCTATTTATTACCGCTCCATTATTTAAAAATCAGTGGAACAAAAACTTAGTTAAGGAAATGCTCAGACATACTCTAATTTTAGCAGCTATGTTAGGGACGATTGCAATTATACGCAAGATAACAGGTGAAGCTAGAGTTGATGGTTTAGATATTATCAAACTTATGCTGATTCCCATTCGCCAAATGCTAATCGGACCCTTTGTGAGTTTAAGTATGTTTTTCTATCGTCCTGCTCAAACTCTGCTAAATTTGAAAGGAGAATTATTAGTTTTTATACCTCTATGTATTTTAGGTTTTACATTACTTTTGTCTAATCTAAAAATTGAAGCAGAAGACAATAAAACTGAAGATGATTTGCCTATTTTATCACCGATTAAAAAGTTAGCATTTTTGGGGTTAGCGTTATTAATTTTATCTTATCCTTTATTTTTTACCGTTGCAGCCACTGAAATTAATGGCCGTAATTCGCGGGTTCATATGACAGCAGCATTAGGAGCTTCAATCCTCATTGGTTTGTTCTGTTATCTAATTATTAATCTCTGCCATAATAATAACTTGGCAAAAAATCTCGCTAATACAAGTTTAGCTGTATTGTTCTCCTTAATATTAGGATTTGGCTTAATCGTACAGCAAGAAAATCAGAAAACCTGGGAATACCAACGAGCTTTTTGGACTGATATTGTACATCTTGCTCCAGATATTGAACCAGACACAATAATTTTAGTTGATAGCCCTCATTTAAACACTGGGAAACATCTACACTCTTTTATTGAGTGGGGTGTACCTATGACATTGAGACAAATTTATCAATTTCCAAAAACATGGGAACGTCTGGATGAATTACCTCAAAGTGAAGATAAACCTAGATGGTATTTTTGGCAGAAGTACACACTTTATCCTAAAGTATATAGGTTGAGTGTTAACTGGCAGGACACAATAGTAAATCAAGGTAAATTTGATTTTAACCCTAATAGCAAAGCATTTGATTATTTTCTACAATGGGAATTACCTCGCCTTATTGACAGTCATAATATTATTTTGTTGCAGGAACAGAATGGAAAATTATTCCGTAGAACTGAGCCTTTGAAAATTGCCAATCAAATCTTTAATTTTAAACCCATTTCTGAGTCAACACTTGATTTTGAAAAAGGTGCTTTATATAGTTCCTTGATTAAACCAGATGATGAACTTTCTCCTAGTTATTTTGATAGTAAGATTGTGCTGACTCCCAAAGAAAAGAAATTAGAAGAATTGGGAATAACAACAAATTTTTTGAATTGATGTTGTTATAGAAATTTATTAAAAGTGGGAAATCAATATGACCAAAGAAACAATAATTATGCTAAATTAATAGAAATCAATCATTTAGGGATGTAACAATGTTGAATTTTTTCAGTGATTCTGAAGCTAAGAATGACTTAGATAAGTCATTTTATGCGGTTACTACACCATTTTTATTTTTGATTCTTGGGATATTTGCTATATCTTCCACTGCTATTTTTATCAAACTTGCACTTAATGAACTAAGCGTAGAAGCTATAATTTTTGATCGTTTATTGATTGCTACAATCACATTTGTTTGTGGGAATTTAGTTTCACATCTTTGGAAATCTCCAACGGATAATGATAATGATACTATTTCTCCAACAGCAAAGGAAGCTAATCAAATAAATTGGATTATTGTCGGTTTGATGATACTAGAGAGTATCACTCATTTAACAGGACGCTATATATATATGTGGGCATTACAAAACACTACTGCGGTGAATGCTCTGACTTTATCCAACTTCACACCAATTTTCACATTCTTAGTGGCTTGGTTATTTATTGGTAAGCAGTTTGATCGCCGTTTTTTGATGGGATTAGCGATTGCTGTAGGAGGAAGCATTTGCTTAACCCTAGAAGATTGGTTACATTCAGAAAATCAATTATTTGAAATAAAGGCAATACTAGGAGATGGAGCAGCCTTATTGTCTGCTATGGTTTATGCTTTAGCTATGTTACAGATGGAAAAATTGCTAAGATATTTACCAAATATCACTTTTTTAACATGGCGTTGTATTATTAGTTTGATTTTGATTACACCATTTGTATGGATTAAAGGTGATTCAATTTTTCCTAGCACTACTACAGGATGGTTAGCAATTTTAGGTTTAGGATTAATTTGTGAAGTAATTGCCCGTAGTTTAATTACTTATAGTTTTAAACATTTTTCTTCTACTTTTTTGACTATCTTTTTTTTGATAGAACCTTTCCCAGTTGCTTTTTTTGCTTGGATTTTCTTAGGGGAATTTCTCTCACCATTCAATGTCATGGGATTTGTTCTAATTGCTGTGGGTATTTATTTAGCTAAAACTGGGAAAGGTTCTGATCGTGACAATGACTAACTCTCTTTTACTTTATTGAGGACTATTAACTATTTCGACCATTCATTATTAGAAAGTGTTTTTGCTAATACATATCTTTGTTTTTCTAATGGATTCAGAAAAAAATGAATAATAACCACAGAAGCTAATATTGTTATTAGTGCAGATATTTTACCTAGCCAAGATTCTGATATACTACAATAGGGAATTATAATCTGTGAAATTTTAATAACTATTGTATGGATTAAATAGATTGGATATGACAAATTTCCAATGTATCTATCTAATTTATTATTAGCTGTTAGTTGAAATAATATGGGAATGATTGCCATCCAAATTAAGTAGGAAATTAAATAAGCATAATTCATCTTAATTATGCTCCCTAGTTGCTGGGTTGCAAATTTTGTGAGAAAGAAGAAAAGCAAAATAAAACCACAATAAAAAATATAGTATTTGTTACTAATCTGCAAGTTTATAGGCAATTTTTTGGTTAAATTAATTAACCAATTTGAATACAACCTAAAGCTGAAAATTCCCATTACAAATAAAGCGATCGCACATACAAAAAACTTATGAATCCAACCATTATACTTCACTCCAATCATTTCGTAAAAGAAAATACGGATTGTCAATGAAGATAGCAAGATTAAAAGTAATTTTTTGTTGGTAAATTTCACTATAACTGGAGCGAAAAAATAAAAAATTAATTCAACACTAATTGACCAAGCTGGTGGATCGAGTAGATATTTATAAAAAGGATATTGTCCCTCTGAAAGATCAATACTAAAATTTAATGCCGAAGGTAAATCATAGCTTAAAATAAGAACTAAATCCTGAAAAAAGATTGTTAAGTTAGAAAAGGTTGCAAATATCATTAAGAAAGTCGCATACAAGCTATTTTTTGCTACAGAGAAATTAATAAATGGCTCTAATTCTAACCATTCTCCCCACACAATGCCAAATATTAGACTCAGCGTTAAAATCATTCCACATATTAAGAAATAGGGAATAAAAATTCTGAGGAATCTGTTGAAGTAAAATTCCATTACATTAGAGTATTTTGGCAAAATCATAGCCATATAAAAACCAGAAATCATAAAAAATATTTCTACTGATTCTAAACCATCATGGACAAGCCACGGAAGTACAGAATTTGAGTGTTCTGCAATCACACATAATGCTAAATAAAACCTTAATATTCCCATGTCGTTTAATCTGTATTTTTTATTTTTTTAAACCCAGGAGATTGCTTTTGACATCCTCCCCACCCTACTCCGTAGAGGGTGGGGATTCCAAAGATCGCTCTTTGGGTTTCCTCTTTCCACGAGTTAACTTGCTTGAAGGAGTTACCTCACTCAAGTATTGGTCAGTCTCTCCAGAGGCGTTAGTTCCGGTGTGACCCACCGTACTTAGACCTTTTTCTAGTATGTTCCGCGCTGCGTTCCAATCGCGATCTTGTGTATGTCCACAATGGGGGCATATATGGGTTCTAGTGCTAAGGGTTTTCTTAACCACTTGCCCACAATTTGAGCAGTTTTGTGAGGTGAAGTGGGGCGGCACGGCAACAGTTACCACGCCAAACACTTTACCAAAATACTCAACCCATTCACGGAACAACGACCATGACGCATCATTAATTGATTTAGCCAAGCGATGATTCTTGACCATATTCCGCACCATCAAATCTTCATACGCCACAAGGTCGTTAGACTTCACTACGCACCTTGCTGTTTTTACAGCAAAGTCTTTACGTTGGCGACTTACTTTGAGGTGCTTACGCGCCAGTTTATTTCTCAACTTAACTCTATTTTGAGAACCCTTTTTTGTCTTGGACATCCGGCGTTGCAACCGTTTTAAAGACTTTTCACTCTGGCGAAGATGTCTAGGATTGGCGACTGTTTCACCGTTACTGTCGGTGTAGAAATGGTTCAAGCCCACATCAATACCAATAGTTTTACCCGTTGGCTCATGCCTTTCAAGTCGTTCTTGGTCAATGCAAAACTGAGCATAATACCCATCAGCACGACGCACCACTCGCACTCTTTTAAACTGTTTAAGTTGGTAGAAGTGCAAGTCACGGGTTCCCCAAAGTTTAAATGTTCCTGCTTGAAATCCATCGGTGAAAGTGATGTACCTGCGGTCGTCAGAAAGTTTCCAACCACAGGTTTTGTATTCAACAGAACCGTGTGTTTGTTCTTTCTTAAACTTTGGAAAACCTTTCTTCCCTGGTTTGCCTTTCTTGCAGTTATCAAAAAACCTAGCAATAGCAGACCACGCTCTTTCTGCACTGGCTTGTCTGGCCATTGAGTTTAATTTGGATACCCAAGGAAACTCAATATTAGCAGCAAGTACAGCGCAGAATTTATTTAGGTCATAGCGTCCAATGCCCTGATTGTCCATCCAGTATCTCAGGCAACTATTACGCACAAAACGAGCAGTTCTAATCGCTTCATCAAGCGCTCGATACTGCTCGTCAAGTCCTTCAAGTTTTGCCTCAAATACCATCATTTATGTCTAACTTTGCTACATAAATAGTATATCATGATTGTTAAAAACTTAGCTACTATGCAGATTCTATTTCGCTACCGCTCAATATTGAGATGCCTAGTGCTGCGTTTTTAACCGCTTTACATCCCCCGCCCAGGAGACCTTGAGACGGGGGTCTTACAGCGATTCGATAAAATAGTTAAATTTTATTTCCGTCAGAGGATGCTTAAAAAATTTTTGGCGCATATAATAGAGCCTCCAGCACACTCCGCAAGCGCTACTACATAAGTCCATGAGATATAATATCATTAAATAATGTGACTTTATCAGATGAATTAATGATAAAATCTTCGTATAAAATTTTTAAACCTAAAACAAAAATGAACCGAAAAATAAAACTGACCTATATCTTTACTCATCAAATCCGTTGGGTTCAGTTTGAGTGGGTTGCCCAATATACCGATAATTCTAAGTTTGACATTGATTATCTGATTTTAAATGAAGGTGATCCCATAGTTGATTTTTTACAACAGATGGAAATTCCTTATAAAACAACCTTTTACAACGATTATAGAAATACCCCTGAAGTTGTTAAATTTATTTATGATCATTTAGTAGAAAACAAAACAGATATAGTACATACCCATTGGTTTGCTGGCCATTTAGCAGGATTACAAGCTGCTTACTATGCCAAAGTTCCAGTCAGGGTTTATACGACAGAAAATACAGGTATAAAATGGACAAGACACGCTCGCAGTAAATATGAGTTAATTTGGCAATTTGCCACTAATGCGATCGCTGTTACAAATCAGGTAAAAGCGGGTATGATTGCCGATGGTGTGCCAGAAGATCAAATAACAGTCATTCCCAGTGGATTTGATCTCACACAGTATGAAAATATAGATCCCCAAAGAATTAAACAACTTCAAGACAAATATCTCAAAAATCACACTGGACCAGTTATTGGTGTATCGGCAAGGTATGTTAAATGGAAAGGAGTTGAATATATAATTGAAGCATTTAAAAAGGTACTAGAAACTCATCCTAATGCCCTTTTACTGTTATCAGGAACTCATACAGATACAAAGAATATACAAGAGCAATTCCAAAACATCACAAAAGATAGTACCAATAAACCTAACTATGCAGAGGCTTTGAGTGTAGTAGATAAATTGGCAGAATTACCTGCTGATAGCTATGTTGAAATCTATTTTGAAGAGGATCTTTTTGCCTTATTTCGTCTCTTTGATATCTTTGTTCATGTTTCTGATCCCATGATCGAAGCATTTGGACAATCTCCTATTGATGCAATGTTATCGGAAGTTCCTTCTGTGATTACAGCAACGGGTATTGCTCAGGATTTTGCGATCCACAAAGAACACGCTTGGATTGTTGATTATCAAAATAGTCAACAAATTGCTGAGGGAATTTTAACCTTATTAGAGGATAAGTCATTGAGGGAAAAAATCAAACAAAATGCTCTTATTTCTGCAAAAAATTATAGTATTCAAAATAAAATGCTCAAATTGGAAGAACTATATCTAAGAGGATGTTTTAAAAGTTCTTGATGATGTATCAAATATTTATTACCCCCCTTAATCCCCCCTTATCAAGGGGAGAAACAAGAAAATGAAAAAATGGCACAATGAACCACCAGATTGGAAACATCAGGAACAAACACTATCAGTCACTTCGGGACTGAAAACAGACTTTTGGCGCAAAACTCATTACGGTTTTATCCGTGATAACGGACACTTTTACTATCAAGAAGTCACAGGTAATTTTAGGGCTGATGTGAAAATTATCGGCAAGTATGAGGTGCTTTATGACCAAGCAGGATTAATGATCCGCGAAAACGATTTAACATGGTTAAAGTGTGGAATTGAATTTGTAAACGATGTACAATATGCCAGTGCTGTAGTTACACGGGATTATTCTGATTGGTCTGTAGTGCAGCTACCTCAAAACCCAGCTTACTTGTGGCTAAGATTGGAACGATTTGAAGGTGCTGTGGAGGTGAAATATTCCCTTGACGGTGAACAATATACAATGCTCAGACTAGCGTATTTGAGTGAAGCACAAACTTTACAGGTTGGCCCTATGTGCGCATCACCTGAACGGGAAGGTTTTCAAGTAATTTTTGAAGATTTCCAAATTACACCATTAATTGATGTATAACTCACTCTTTATCCGCTCCTTTACCTGTTTTTGCTAGATATATACCCTGTAATATGAAACTAAGAGCCAAAAGGTTAACCAAACTTAGGCTTTCTGAAAAGATGAACCAAGCTAAAATTGCAGTCATGACTGGTTCAAGTAGCAGAAATATTGTCACGAAGGATGATGATAAATACTTGAGACTGTAGACTACTAATCCATGTCCTAGAACTTCGCAAATAGCAGCTAATCCAAATACCGTGAGCCAACCAAACCAGGAAATAGGAAAAATTTGCTCTTCAAAGGTTAGCACCACTGGGAGGATAAACAAAGTACCTAAAAAGCAGCGCCATACAAGTATATTTTGTACAGGTAATCTAGTTCGCAGTCGTTCGATCATCAGGAAACTAGCTGCATAAAACACAGACGATAACAAAGCAGCCGCGTCACCAATAATAGCTTTTTGGCTGATTACCAGATTTTCAGACCAGAAGAAGTCATCTAATCCTAAAGTAAATGCCCCCGCAAGGGCAATTACCATCCCAATCACGAATCTGCGGTTAAAAGTTTTACCTAATATCAACCAAGCCCCTAACGTGGTGAATAATGGGGGGAGATTCGACAGTACAGTAGCATTAGCAGCCGTGGTTTGAGTCAAAGACCAACTCCAGAGAACTCGACCCACGACATGAACAACAGCTACTCCAACTAACAGTATAATATCTCTTAATTGGTAGCTTTCTTTGGTTGTAGGCTCGTCATTTAAATTTTTCGCGCGTACGCGTAATTCATTGAATCCATTCCACAGCCCAAAGATAATCGTTGCTATCCACAAGCGATTAAATACTGTGGCGTTAGCACTAATTTCTCGAACCGATAGCTTGATTAAGATAGCTGTCCAGGACAGCGCAACTAGGGCAACAGATAATAAAATAAACGCTATCACATTTGGCGATGGCGTGGAATGTAGTGCCGGAGGCAATTGCTCTATATTTAGGTCTGTTGACTCCAGTTTCGTTGATTCGAGTTTATTTGTTGTCATGAACGCCAATTTATATTTTGTTAAGAAACGTATAGTCAATTTAGGCATCACCGTACCAATCTGGGGATTTTGGTAATTCCCCAGGTAGGATTATCAGGATTATTCCATTGAAAGCAGAATTATGCTAGTATTCAGGCTAAGTCTAGAAGAAAAAGATAAAAAAGTCGTTTCCATCAAAACACAAACTTGCTATCGAATCGCTCGTAAACATAAAGATATTGAATTATTAGACCTATCTTTAAAATAAATTATGTGGAAAAATAAAAGCTTTTCATCTTTTGTGGACAAGTCCATTCTCCATAGATGTTACCCAAACTCTTATAACTTTCATAGTCCTCAATTCAAAATTTTTCCCGCTTTATGTCTAATCAAATTCATCTCCAAGTCAATGGAGAAACGCGCAATTGTGTATCCCCAACTGCTTTACCCGAATTACTCCAACAGTTAGGTTTTAATCTGCGCTTAATCGCAGTAGAATATAACGGTGAAATCTTACATCGTCAATTTTGGACTGAAACTCAAATCAAAAATGGCGATCGCTTAGAAGTAGTCACTATAGTTGGTGGTGGATAACATAAGAATCTAATAGCTCTACTCTCCGTTTCTGCGTCTGGATCGTGATAAAAAACCCCTATTCCTCCTTCATAAACTCCAAATACCCTTTACTCAATTCCTCCACAGATAAATCATAAAATTGTTTACCATGTTCTGGGGTTGCTAAATCTGGATTTGAACCCATACGGCCATCTGGATAACGTAACCGAAAATCAACGGAACTATAAATTTTATGTCCACTAGCAACTTCTGGATCAAGATATGCTTTTTTAATTGCGTCTGGATAAACGTATTGGGTAACAGCTACTTCGCTAGGGGTAGCATGAGAACCTTCTTGATTACCATATAATTCTTTGGCAAGTTTGTACACAGAACCACCCATAAACCAATTAGCAACTTGACATTGCACTTTTGCGGAATTGGGAATTTGTAAATCTTCTAAATGAGCGTAAGTTTCCGAAAAAGCAGCTTTGAGAGTCGCAATATTTCCTCCATGTCCATTAATAAAATAGAACTTGGTAAAACCAGCTTTGACTAAACAAGTTAAATAATCTTTAACTACTAAAATTAAAGTGCTAGGACGCAAACTAATTGTTCCGGGAAAAGCAGTATGATGTAATGCCATACCCACATTAATAGTTGGTGCTACCATTGCTTGAGTTGCTTCACCAACACCTTTTGATATAGATTCTGCACAAATTGCATCAGTCCCAATTAATCCCGTCGGTCCATGTTGTTCCGTTGAACCAATGGGTAAAATTATTCCTTGAGATTGTTGTAAATAAGTTTCAACTTCCGGCCAAGTGCTTAAATGTAAGAGCATTGTTTTTTAGGAGTCAGGAGTCAGGAGTCAGGAGTCAGGAGAAAGAAAGAAGAAGGAGGAGAAAGAAGGAGTCAGGAGTCAGGAGTCAGGAGTCAGGAGAAAGAAAGAAGGAAGAAGGAAGAAGAAAGAAGGAAGAAGGAAGAAGGAAGAAGAAAGAAGGAAGAAATAAAATTACCCAATGAAAATTGACAACTGACAAAGGACAAATTACCCAACAATTTCCCACCAACCGAAAGCCGGACCGATAAAACGGATGATTACCCACGCGACAACCATACTACCAATACCAATCCATGCACCACGAGTAGTGATAGCCACAAATTGTGAAGCTTGGGTTTTATTGATGGGAACCCAAGGTAAGATTCTAGTAGTGTCTTGTCCGTATTCTTCACCTAGGGAGTGTTTACGGCGTTTTGCTTCACCCATAATTTAATAATTTAGTTTCTTTTTGAGTTCAATTTAAATTTTAATAGAAATTCGTCATGGAAATTAATTAAGCAGAATCATCTTCATTATTCGCAGAAAACAAACTAGGATCGAGATAGTTTAAGCGGGCTAGGGGACTAAGTGCAGAGAGGATTTGCACGCCATAGCTGCGGTTAACGACACGACTATCTAGTAAAGCTACTATACCTTGATTTTCGCGGACAGGTGCGATCGCTCTTTGTAATTCATTCATGGCTGTGGGTAATAAATATAGTCGAAACCAGTCTTGGTGCGATCGCTTATAATGAGCCACTCTACCAGCTACCAAAGGATTTTCCAAAGATGGTAAAGGTAAAGTTGCAATAATTAACAATCTGGGTGATGGTAAAACACTTTGATTTTCGCGCCAAAATTCCCAACCAGTAATCAAAATCCCATTTTCATCTAAACAAGTTTTTTCTACCTGCACCCGTGAACCAAATTCAGAAGCCAAAATTGTCCCCACTCTGGCTTTTAGCGGTACATCCCCAATTAATATTACCGTCATTCCTGGTGCAGTTGCACTCAAACATACCAAAGTGCGAACTTGATGAATTAATGCTGGTTGAAATTCCGGTGTATTTGGTAAAGGCAATTTATAAGGAATATAAAGTTGAATTGCTTCCCCTTGACTATCAGCAGCAAATTTCAAGCAAGTAACATCTTCTAAACCCAAACGTTGATGGAAAAGAGGTGCTTCTGTTTGCGGTTCTAAAGCACTACCAATTAATACTACAGGTTGACGTTGCCAAATTGGGGCGAGGATTTTACCCAATTCAATTGGAGCATAATATAAAGAAAATAAACCTTGACGACGGGAAATTGTTGACCAAAATAAGGTAGGGGAAGAAGAATTTTCTAAACTTGGGAATTGTTGCCAAAAATTTCGCCAAACATTTGGAAGATTGTTTTTATCTAAAGCTAAATATAACTCTTGTAAAATCTCAATTTCTGGTTGAGAAATCAGATAACAGGAATAGGGATTTTCTGGATGCTGAAATAATTTATATGTTAGTTCTACCCTAACTTCCCGAATTAAATCTGCTTGATAGGGATAAGCCAGCATTAATTGATCCCAGTCATGGGGTTCAATGCTTTGAGTCAGTTGAGAACGTACCCAATCTTCTAAATCGTCAACACCATCAATAATTGTGGGAATATTCGCAGGAAATGGATTGTTATCAGCCAATTGTCCTTTTAACCAAGCTTCAGGAGAAGTCAACAGCAAACCCTGAAAATCATGACTTGGCCAAGTGTCACCGGTTCTAATGGGTTTATTCGCTGGTAGCCATTGCTGGAGTCGGGGAATTTCTACCTTTAACAACCGTTGCTGGACAGTTTCGGAAGCGACAATAATTATAGAACCATGCCACATTAAAGCAGAAGCGATAAAACTGGTGCGATATCGCCCTTGATGTCCACAAACCGCCCCTACTTGGATTAAGGCACTACGTCCCAACCGCAAAGCACGTGCCACTAACCTAGCCATCGTTAAATGATGAGGCCAGGAAGGAAACCCGTCCTGCGATCGCAGGAAGTTATGTAATGATAAATGAACTTCAGCTTCAATCACGTGCTTTTAATTCCATAAAAATTGTTCGTTGTCAGTTGTCAGTTGTCAGTAGGGGCGAAGCATTTGGAAGATAAATTATCGGTCATTGCCAAAAATAGTTCTCCAAATGCTTCGCCCGTACAGTTGTTCGTTGTCCGTTGTCCGTTGTCCGTTGTTTTACCAATGACCAATGACCAATCACCAATGACCACTGACCACTGACCACTGACCACTGACCAATCACCAATCACCAATCACCCATACTCCTAAATTATGCCAACTTACCCAGGAATTTCCAGCGAAGCCTTCAGACATCCATTAGACCGTCAAGCAGAACAAGCTTTACGCAATTTACCCGGCTTTGATTTAATCGCCCGTAAATTTGTAGAATTTGTCTATGAACGCCCCCAATTTGTCTATTTAATGGGTAACTCCATTCAAGTCGGACCGCGGCAATATTCCACGATTTACCAGATATTCCGAGAATGTGTTCGAGATTTGGACATCAGCGGTGAACCGGGATTGTTTATTGCTCAAGATGCCCAAGTTAATAGTTATGCTTTAGGACAAGAACATCCTTATATAGTCGTCAACACTGGGTTACTGGAGTTACTCAATGAAGCCGAACTACGGACGGTCTTAGCGCATGAACTGGGACATATTAAATGTGGTCATACCATTTTAATTCAAATGGCGATGTGGGCGATGAATGCCGCTTCCGTCATTGGTGAACTAACATTCGGTTTAGGTAATTTTGTCAGTCAAGCCTTGATTTATGCCTTTTTTGAGTGGCGACGCAAAGCTGAGTTATCAGCAGATAGAGCGGCTTTATTAGTGATGGATGATTTAAACCCAGTCATGTCATCCATGATGAAACTGTCTGGAGGTAGTAACAAATATGCCCATGAATGTAGTTTACAAGAGTTTATTCAGCAGTCGGAAAAATATCAGGCACTAGATGATGATGGGCTGAATCAAGTATATAAGTTTCTATTATACAATGGCGCACAAGGAATGATGCTGAGTCATCCTTTTCCTGTGGAACGGTTGCATTATTTACGCAGTTGGGCAGTATCAGAAGAATACCAGCAAATCAGAAAAGGTAATTATCAGCGTTCTTCGGCTGGTTCGGTGGATGTGACACCAGAAACACCTGATCATGAAGCGGAAAAACTCAGAAAAGAAATTGAAAAGTTACAAGCAGAAATTAACAAAATGAGAAAATAAACTACAAGATCCCCGACTTCTTAAAGAAGTCGGGGATCTGAAAATCTGAATTTAATCAACTTTCTGTTTCGCAATCAGGAACACCTTCTCTAAATACTCGACTAGCGAGAATATCTACTGCTTCAATGGTAATTAAATCCTGCTTATTTAACAGTTTACCACTACTTAATAACCGATTTGCTTGACGTAACCGCGCTCTATCTATAGCATTACGCACACTTCTAGCATTGGCAAAATGGGGCATCGTCTTCCGTTTAATTAAATATTCGCGGAAGGCTTTTTCGGCATCTGGACTAAAGCAATAGTTTTGGGCTGTGACTATAGATTGGGCAATAGTCATTAAACTATCAACACCATAATCGTTAAATTCAATATGTAATCCAATGCGGGAATTCATCCCTGGATTACTATGAAAAAATCTGTCCATCTGGTCTTTATAACCAGCAAGAATAACGACCAAATCATCTCTTTGGTTTTCCATGACCTGCATGAGAATTTCTATGGCTTCTAAACCAAAATCCCCAGGATAATCTGGACGGTATAAAGTATAGGCTTCGTCAACTAATAAAACTCCGCCCATGGCATTATTTAATACTTCCCTGGTTTTGGGTGCAGTTTGCCCCATACCTTGTCCCACCAAATCATCTCGCGTCACCAACATGACATTTTCTTTACGGATATATTCCAGCCGGTAGAGGATTTCTGCCATTCGCATTGCTACAGTGGTTTTACCCATACCAGGATTACCTAAAAATGTCATGTGCAAACTGGGCGCACCTGCATTCAAACCTAAGCTTTTACGAATACGGTCAACCAATAACAAAGCCGCCATTTCTCTAATTTTGTTTTTGACGGACTTTAATCCAACTAACTCCTGGTCTAACTTATCCAAAATTTCTTGAATATGAGATTCTTGGAAAGCTGCTTCTAAATCAATTCCGTTATTGTGATCTATTTGTTTTTCTAATATCTGTTCGGTCATGACTATCACCTTTGCTTATGATTTTGATGATAGCCTGGAGTTGGGAAATATAAAAGAACATAATCTTTATAGGTCTGATATATTTTTCTTACTTATCAATTAGTAGGGGCGAAGCATTCGGACAGAAAATCAATGGTGTGAACCATAGGTTATCGCCCGAATGCTTCGCCCTTACGGACAGAAAATCAATGGTTTGAACGATAGGTTATCGCCCGAATGCTTCGCCCTTACGGACAGAAAATCAATGGTTTGAACGATAGGTTATCGCCCGAATGCTTCGCCCTTACGGTGTTCTAGACTAGGAACGAGAGAATACTATCTTATGGAAACATGATCTTCTTCACGCACTTCTAAATGGGGAGCATGATGAACTGGTTGTAAACGTTGACGAATTGTGCCAATGATGATATAGAGAATTGGCACAATAAACAAACTCAAGAAAGTCGCCACAAACATTCCCCCAAATACAGCAGTACCCAGAGATTGACGACTCGCAGCACCCGCACCTGTAGCAGTTACGAGGGGAAAAATTCCCAACAAAGTGGCAAAAGAAGTCATCAAAATTGGACGTAAACGACCTTGTACTGCTTCTACTGCTGCTTTGGTGATTGATAATCCTTGATTTTCTCGCAATTGGTTAGCAAATTCCACAATTAAAATTGAGTTTTTACTGGCTAAACCAATTAACATGACTAACCCAACTTGGCAAAATACATCATTATTTAAACCCCGTAATGATTGCGATGCTAAAGCTCCCATAATAGCTAAGGGAACTGACAACATAATAATCAAGGGGTCAACATAATTTTCATATTGAGCAGCTAAGACTAAAAAGACGAAAAGTAAGCCTAAACCAAAAATGATTGGCGCTTGTCCACCGGATTGTTTTTCCTCAGCCACAATACCTGACCATTCATATCCCATGCTTGTGGGTAATATCTTTTTAGCTAGTTTTTCCATAGCCAAAGTTGCTTGTCCAGAACTAGTACCAGGAGCAGCAGAACCGTTAATTTCAATAGAACGCAATAAGTTATAATGATTAATAGTTTGCGCTCCTGTTGTTGGCGTTAATTTCACTAAACTACTCAAAGGAATCATCTGATTAGTCTGAGAACGCACATTTAATAAACCGATATCATCAGGATTGGAACGAAACTGAGCATCTGCTTGAACATACACCCGATATGTGCGAGAAAGAAAATTAAAATCATTGACATATCGTGAACCCAAATAAGTTTGCAGGGTTTTAAAAATATCGTCAATGGAAACTTGCAGAGATTTCGCTTTATTCCGGTCAACTTCAATTAAGATTTGCGGTGTATTGGCGGTAAAGGTGCTAAATACAGCTTGCAATCCGGGGGTTTGATTTCCCTGCATCATGAACTGACCAACGGTTTGCAGCATGGAATTTAAGCTGTTAGTTCCCGCTATATCTTGTAACTGAAATTGGAAACCACTAAAACTACCTAAACCGCGAATTGCGGGGGGATTAACCGGGAAAACTCTAGCTTCGGTAATTCCTGAAAAGCTTTTTCTTAAATTACCAATAATCGCTTGGACTGATTGATTTGGTTGTTTACGTTCGTCCCAGGATTTGAGAGTTGTGAAAATTATGCCACTGTTAGCAGTATTACCACTAAAACCAAAACCACCGATCGCAAATGTTCCTGTAACTTCTGGTAATTTTAATATCTTTGTTTCTACCTCACTCATGACTTTACTGGTGTATTTGAGTGAAGAACCTTCTGGCCCTTGGATAATGGTAATGAAATAACCTTGGTCTTCGTCGGGGAGAAATGCGGTGGGTACGGTCATGTACAGCCAAGCAGTGACACCTAATAAACCGATAAATAACAGGAGAACAATCGCTTTTATTTTTACCAAAAATTTTAAAGAGCGCTCATATCCGCGTCTCATGGCTTCTAACAACCAGTTAATTCGACTAAATACCCAGCCGAAAATCCCTCCATGTGCGGTTCTTTGCCGTAATAACAAGGCGGAAAGAGAAGGGGTGAGGGTAAGAGCTAAAAATGTGGAAATGGCGATAGAAAAGGCGATCGTCAGGGCAAATTGTTTGTAAATTTCTCCAGTTGATCCAGGGAAAAAGGCGACAGGGACAAATACCGCCATTAATACTAAAGAAGTCGCAATTACAGCCCCAAATAGCTCTTGCATGGAGATTAAAGCAGCTTGACGGGCTGACATTCCTTCTTCTTGAATTAAGCGGGAGATATTTTCTACCACAATGATTGCGTCATCAACTCCCATACCAGTGGACAGGGTTAAACCAAACATGGTCAAGATGTTGATAGAAAATCCAAAGGCTTTGACGAAGGCAAAAGTACCAATTAAGGATAGAGGAATGGTGATGGTAGGGATGAGAGTTGTGCGCCAATCTTGTAGGAAAATAAAGATGACGAGAATTACCAGAGCGATCGCTTCTAAAAGAGTTTTTACCACTTCTGCCAAAGATTCTTCTACAATCGTAGTGGTGTCAAATGCCACTTGATATTTCATCCCTGGCGGAAAGCTTTGCGACAATTGCGCTATTTCCTTTTTGACTAAATTAGCCACGTCCAAAACATTACTTCCTGGTGCCGGAAATATCCCCAGTCCCACACCCTCATTCCCCTTAAACCGCAGAAATGAGCTATAGTTTTGCGCTCCCAATTCCGCCCTTCCCACATCTTTTAACTTAATCAAACTACCGTCACCAGCAGTTTTAATTACCACATTGTCAAATTCCTCAACTTCCGTCAGCCTACTAACTGCCCTCAAGTCAATTTGATACATTTGACCATCTACGGCTGGCTGTTGTCCAATTTGTCCCGCACCTACCTGTAAGTTTTGTTCATTCAGGGCATCAATAACATCACCAGTAGTTAAATTCCGAGTAGCCAATTTATTCGGGTCAAGCCATAGACGCATTGCATAGCGGCGTTCCCCAAAAATCCGCGCCTCACTGACACCTTTAATCCGCTTGAGGGCATCTACCAGATATAAATCTGCATAATTACTTAAAAAGACATTATTTAAGGCTTTATTATCACTAAACAAACCGATTGCTAACAAAATATTGTTAGACTGTTTACTCACAGTCACTCCCGTTTGCTTCACCGATTCTGGTAACTGCGGTTGAGCGGAAGTAACACGGTTTTGCACATCAACGGCAGCAATATCCTTGTCACGCGAAGCATCAAATGTGACAGTAATCGTACTACTGCCATCATTACTACTACTCGAAGTCATGTATTTAATGCCTTCGACACCGTTAATTTGTCGCTCTAAAATCGTTGTAACCGTACTTTCAACAATTTCCGCACTAGCACCAACATAATTAGAATTGACGATAATCTGCGTGGGACTAATCTCTGGATACTGGGCTGTAGGTAATGTGGGAATACTGATTGCACCAACAAGTAAAATGATAATAGCGCAGACGCTGGTAAATACAGGTCGCTTAATAAAGAAGTTAACAAACATAAATTGGTAATTGGTGATTGATTAAGATTTACGGAATAACGAACCACAGAGGCACAGAGGACACAGAGAAATGAGGGTTTGAGAGATATTTTGCGTGAGTCCTATTGGTAATTGGTGATTACTTCTTTTCACTATTCCCTGTTTCTTCATTTTCAGGAATTATTGGCAGTCCATCTCTGAGGTTTTGTATTCCTGAAATTATCAATTTTTCATCCCGTTGTAATCCCTCAATTACTTGATAATCATTCCCTTTAATATTGCCTAACTTCACCTGTTTTTGTTTAGCTATTAATTGAGAACCACCTTGAGGAGACTTTCCGGTTTCGGCTACAAATACAAAGGTTTCTCCAGCGATTCGAGATATTGCTGTTGTGGGAACTAGCACGCCAGAACGTTGATTCCAAATCACTTTAGCCCGAATTAATTGATCGGCTCGTAGTTGCCCATTGTCATTGTTATAAAGTGCCTTAACTAATATTGATTGAGAGTTATTTGTAATATTGGGAGAAATAAAGAATATACTACTATTGCCAATGATTTTACCCTGAGCGTTAATTAATTCAACTGGTAATCCTGGACGTAATTGTGTACCTTTTTCCAAAGGGACAGGAATTTTAACGTCCAAAGGTCGGTTTTGGGTAATAGTTGCTAATGGTGTGGAAGTATTCACAACATCCCCTACTTTAACGGGAATATCACCAACAGTTCCAGTGAAGGGAGCAGTAATTGTGTAATACTGAAGTTGAATTTGTTGTTGTTTAATATTGGCATCAGCTTGGACTAAGGATTTTTCTACCTGGGATATGGTAGCTATTTGAGCTTGAATGCGGGAATCTATCGCCCCTAGTTGGGCTTTTGCTGTCGCCAGTTTGTTAGCATATAAATCTTGAGTTTGACGTGATACAGCCCCTTGTGCGGCTAATTCAGAATAGCGATTATAATCTTGTTGGTTTAAACGCACATCTGCAATATTTGCCAACCGTTCTGCTTGCAAAGATTTAAGAGTAGCGCGAACATTTTCTAGTTGCGCTTGTGAACCTCGACCAGCAGCAGATAAACTACTAACTGCGGCTTGTTGTTGTTGAGAATCTATTTGCAGAATTGCAGTTCCGGAGGTAACTAAATCTCCTGATTTGACGAATATTTGGGAAACTTGTCCTTGAATTCGCGGTTGGAGATTGACTGAACGCCGCGATTCTAAACTGGCTATATATTCCGTACTATCTTCAACTGTACCTGTTTGCACTGGTGATAGTTTAACTTTAACCCCTGGAGGTGGCGCATTAGCCACTGCTGGATTTGGCTTTTCAGGATTTAGCAATTTCCACGCTATCCCGCTGACACCCCCAATCAATAACAGTGCGGCTAATACCAACCGCAGCCACCGATTTGACTTGGGAGGTGAGGGAGAAATGTCTTTAATATCGGTTTGAGGTTCAGGTAATGACATGACTGATAACAAGTTGACGGAATGAATAGTTAAAAATCTATGTGTATGATATGAATTTTGAAACTTCTAATTTATGATGAACTGGCAAAAATATGTATTATCTAATTTAAATATACAGGCTTTACATTTTTTTACAATCTATCGGCAAAATAATTATCTTGATGATCAATTTCTGAATTTAGTCATAGAGAAAACATTATCTGTTTTAGCTCACCTCGAATATAGAAACAGCCTGATTTCCTTGTCACTGTCTTGAACTCAGGATTTATGCCATTTAATGACTAGTAAGTTTGTTCTATTGAATAAATGCTGATCAATGTTTGTTTCTCTTTGGCAAGTCGTACCCAGAAATAGGAAAATTGTCTAGGCTACTCTTTCCCTGGTTAGAATTTAATTTAAGCTGTTATTAACATCAAAATCAACATGATTAATAAATTGATACAACGGTTCTTGACTTTGGCTCTTATTTTTGCTGTTGTCTTTTTCTCCTGGGAAGTTCCTTTTGCTTTCGCAGATCACTTTTTTACTAACTCTGGAGAAATTAGGGATAATATCAAATTATCTGAATATGATTTTACTCCCCAAGAAAATCAAGAACTACAGGGAATTCGTCAGCGTCGAAATAAAGAAATTGCCGCAATTTTAGATTTATCTCAACGTAACTTGCTTGCTCACAAATTACATAATGGTAATAATATTGATCAAGCTTTAGAGGCATTAAATTTAAGTTCTCAACAACGAGAATTAGTAAATTCTATAAATGTCTTCACTAATTTAAAATTGAAGGGAATTTTTTCTCACCATGATTTACTTGACAGTCATAAATAAAGTTCAAAATTGGTAATAGTAAATTATTTCAGTTGTGAGAAATCTGAGTTTTTGCAACTGGTAATAAAAAGAGAAAAACAATCACCAATTTTTTCCAAAACTCAATAAATTATGATTGATCAGATTGAATTGTGAGATTTGATGAAAGATTTTGTTGGAGAAATTGACTGAGTACGGTTATCAACTCTAGAAATCCCTCCCTATTTCCTCCCTAATAAAGATAAGACACGGTAGATTAGAGACAGCGTTACTTCTTCAAAACAGGGGAAGTCATCATAAAAATACAGTTGTCACAATAAATGTCTTATGAGTAAAAAACTACAAGGATTCCTCAAACCCTTATTTAAAACCGCCTTTATTCTTAGCTTAGTGCTAACTTTGGCGTTCAGTCATGCTAATGATGCCTTAGCAGCCCGCAGTGGTGGCAGAATTGGTGGTGGTTCTTTTAGAATGCCTTCTAGCCGTACCTACACACCCCGGACAAGTATGCCCGGTAATGGCGGCTACTATGCTCCCTATGGCGGTGGTTTCGGATTTCCGTTTCTTTTGCCCTTATGGGGTTTTGGTGGCGGTTTTGGCGGGTTGTTTGGGATTTTGATCTTTTTTGCCATGGCGAATTTTTTAGTCCAAACATTTCGCCGTGTTACCAGTGGAGAAACGGAAGAAGTCAGCTATAGCAGCAACCCTTCGGTGTCTGTCACCCGGTTACAAGTTGGTTTACTAGCCCAAGCAAGAGATTTACAACCCGAACTCAATCGCATTGCGGAAACTGCTGATACCAATAGCCCAGCGGGAAGAAGCGAAGTTTTACAAGAAGCTAGTTTGGCTTTATTGCGTCACCCTGAATATTGGGTATATGCAGGTGGTGGAACTCAACAAGCAAAGTTAAATTCCGCAGAATCCCAATTTAATCGGTTATCCTTAGCCGAACGCAGTAAGTTTAGCGAAGAAACTCTCTCTAATGTGAATAATCAACTCAAGGCTGTTCTGAATAAAGAAGCTTTATCTGGTGAAGATAACCCGACTCGTTTGATTAGTGAAGGGCCAGGAGAATATATTATTGTCACTTTATTAGCAGCAACTTTGGGTAAATGTGAAATTCCCGCTATTAATAATGCTGATGATTTGCGTCAAGCCTTACGTCAAATTGGTAGTCTTGGTGGTGAACAACTGTTAGCAATTGAAGTTTTGTGGACTCCCCAAGCGTCAGGGGATACCCTAACATCAGATGATTTATTTGCTGAATATCCTGATTTGAAATTGGTTTAATTGAGGTTTAGGGACCAAAACAGTTAGAAGTGACTTGTAATGGAAAATTGCGACATTCGTTTTAAGATTATTTATGTCACAATTGAGGAAACTACCATTTTCAATCCTACTGCTGTACAAGCCCTAACCTGTCTCAGGGTTTGCCAGATGGTCTCTAAGAGGATGTTTGAAAAGTGGTATTCCGTAATTTTCATCACATTGCTACCCCCCTTAGTCCCCCCTTGTAAAGGGGGGAAACAATAAAAATCCAGTTCCCTCCCCTTTACAAGGGGAGGGTTAGGGTGGGGTAAAAAATATTTGATACATCAACCATAACTTTTCAAACACCCTCTAAGAGCTTATGTACGGAGAAACCGTGATGACTGGGAGGCTTTGGATATTCTAGTTAGTCGTCGTACTCCTGATTCAGAAGCTACATGGTACGCGCCAATGGTGACAGCAGAAGGTGTACCAATAGAAGAAAATATCCAGTTAGCGGCAAAAGGTATTCAGGAACGAATTGCCTTAGAGCGCGAACAAGAGTCCATTAGGATTGTAATTGAAGCAGCGGAGGCACTTCTTAAGTCGAGGGAAGAAAAAAACAAAATCAATCAAGAATCTCGGAATGAATAGCCCTTCATAAAGCTATTCTTCCTAGAATATTAACTATTTAGGAAACTGTCCTTCTCGCACTTCCACAGCGTAATCTTGGACAGCTTTGGTAATTGTTTCTCGTAAGTTTGTATAAACCTTGGCGAATGGTGGTTGTTTTTCCGAAAGTCCGAGAATATCAGAAGTGACTAATACTTGACCATCACAGCTAGAACCTGCACCGATGCCGATGGTGGGAATACGGAGTTTTTGAGTAATTTGCAGCGCTAGTTTTGCAGGAATGTGTTCTAATACTATAGCAAAAACCCCGGCTTGTTCGAGAGCGATCGCTTCGTGAAAAATTCTCTCACCTTCTTCCTGGGTTTTTCCCTGTTGTCGTAACCCTAATTGATGAATTGACTGGGGTGTTAATCCCACATGACCCATAACCGGAATCCCCGACTGCACTAACCGGGTAATGGTTTCTACCATTGCGGGATAGCCACCTTCTAATTTTACCGCTTGCGCCCCCGTTTCTTTCAACACTCTACCGGCGGAGTGCATAGCTTGGGAGATACTTTCTTGATAGGTCAAAAATGGTAAATCAACTACCATTAAAGCATTTTTGACCCCACGCCGCACAGCTTTAGCATGATGGATCATTTCATCTAAAGTTATTGGTAAGGTAGTTTCATAACCAAGGACGACGGCAAGAGAATCACCAACTAAGATCAAGTCTACACCAGCTAGATCCAAAAGTTGAGCGATCGCATAATCCCAGGCAGTTAACGCAACAATCGCCCTTCCCTGTTGTTTCCATTGAGTTAATTGTTGGGTAGTAACTGCCATAAATAATTGATAATTGATAATTGTCAATTGTTAATTGTTAATTGTCAACTGATAATTGTCAATCTCTGGCAAATTTAACTGATGTCACGTTACGTCCGCGCAGGGGAGTTACAGACCGTAATACAATACCACTTTTTGGTTAATCACTAACAATTGATTTGGCATTCCCGCCCAAATTAATCCTTGGGGACTGGGATTTTTGTCTGTATTATCAACCTTTTGGGCTGTAGCTGATGTGACTATGCGTCGTAAAACTATTAATCTCAGTAAGTTTGCACGCATTTAGTTAAGTATATCCAGCTTGATATTATTTTTGCATATTCATTTAATTGGTTAGACTATTTTAATCTTTAAATGTAAAGTCTCAGCCTAAATTTTACCATTTAATAAACTTCATCATGACTGTCAACATCTATCAATAAAATAACCATTTCTAATAACTCTTCATCTTCAGAGAAATTAAAGATAATTCTACAATCATAAGTAACAGAACAAGACCATAAACCCGCTAAATTTCCTCCTAACTTATGAGACTTCAAAGACGGTGTAAATGGATCATCAGCCAAAAGCCTTAATACATTAACAATTTGATTTTTTAATTGCGGGGTTTTCTTGGTAATCTTCCTAAAAGACCGATTAAATCCACTACTCCAGACAACTTCCATCATCATCTCCTAGTAAATCAGCGATTAAATCATCAACGCTTCCCCTCTTTGCTGTACCATCTTTAAAAGCTTGTTTAACTTCCTGAGCATTAGTTAAAATTTCAGCCCGCTTTTTCTCAATTCGTTGCTTTTGAAGAAACTCAAATAAATACTCTCTATCTTCTGTAGGTAAACTTTCAATAGAAGTAATAATTTCTTGTAACGTCATCATATAATCTCCTCTAAAACAACTCTCTGTTTCTATATTATCTCCCATTGAGCAAATTCCATTAGTAATTTACTTAGTATAAAACAGTAGCAATATATACTTGTTTTAAAGCTTTTAAGTACCAGCTACATCTACAGGTATTGCATAACTTTCAAGTGAATATTTACTTGAGATATACACAATTGTAAACAAATCTTCACAAAATGTTAAATCTTTATGTGATAACAAATTTAAATATATCAATTAACAAAATTCGCAAAATAACTTATTGAATTATTGATATATTGTGGGGTAAGCTACAAATTCCGTGATGTGCAGTTTCTTCTTTTCTTGCTCATCCCCTGACTAAACCTGTCTGAGAATGAAAATGCCTCGTGATCAATCTTTACCCGCTTTGGGTAAAGACATCAGGAAAAAAAGAGAGTTGCAGCAAACCAGCCTTAGGTCTGGAATGCGGCTTTCAGGCAAAAATCCGCAGACGGCTGAATCAAGCCAGTTGAGTAGGGTATGCAAACTCAAGATGAAAAGATTTTGTATTCTTGGGACGAAAAATAACTGGTAAACAATTTGTTGCAGTAGCAATTACCGCAACTTAATTCGTGCAGGAGTAATACTGCCACCATAGAAATTGATCGCCCCTAACTATAAGCAAAACTTATAATCTCATTAAGAATGAATTAAGAGTAGGAATGAGAAGAAGTGGCACATAACGTGATTTGATAGTAAAAAGAAAGACTTCTTGGAAGAAAAATATGTCTTACGCGCAAACTAAGACTCAGGCTAAGTCTGGGTATAAAGCTGGGGTTCAAGATTACAGACTAACTTATTACACACCTGATTACACTCCTAAAGATACAGATTTATTAGCAGCTTTCCGGATGACCCCCCAACCCGGAGTTCCTCCTGAAGAAGCTGGTGCGGCTGTAGCTGCTGAGTCTTCTACTGGTACATGGACAACAGTTTGGACAGACTTGCTCACCGACCTAGATCGCTACAAAGGTCGTTGTTACGACATCGAACCAGTTCCCGGTGAAGATAACCAATATATTTGTTATGTTGCTTATCCTTTGGACTTGTTTGAAGAAGGTTCTATCACCAACGTACTAACCTCCATCGTCGGTAACGTATTTGGTTTTAAAGCTTTACGGGCATTACGTTTGGAAGACATTCGTTTCCCTGTAGCTTACATCAAGACTTTCCAAGGACCTCCTCACGGTATCCAAGTAGAGCGCGACAAATTGAACAAATATGGTCGTCCTCTGTTGGGTTGTACAATCAAGCCCAAATTAGGTCTTTCCGCTAAGAACTACGGACGCGCAGTTTACGAATGTTTACGTGGTGGTTTGGACTTCACCAAAGACGACGAAAACATCAACTCTGCACCATTCCAAAGATGGCGCGATCGCTTCTTGTTTGTATCTGAAGCTATCAACAAAGCACAAGCAGAAACCGGCGAAATCAAGGGTCACTACCTGAACGTTACCGCTCCTACCTGCGAACAAATGATCCAACGGGCTGAGTACGCTAAAGAACTCAAACAGCCCATCATCATGCACGATTACCTGACCGCAGGTTTCACCGCTAACACCACACTATCTCGCTGGTGTCGTGATAACGGTATTCTGTTGCACATTCACCGGGCTATGCACGCTGTAATTGACCGTCAGAAGAACCACGGTATCCACTTCCGCGTATTGGCTAAAGCTCTCCGCTTGTCTGGTGGTGACCACATTCACACCGGTACAGTAGTTGGTAAGTTAGAAGGTGAACGGGGAATCACCATGGGCTTCGTTGACCTATTGCGTGAAAACTACATTGAGCAAGACAAGTCTCGTGGTATTTACTTTACCCAGGACTGGGCTTCTTTACCTGGTGTAATGGCAGTTGCTTCTGGTGGTATCCACGTATGGCATATGCCCGCGTTGGTAGAAATCTTTGGTGATGACTCCGTACTCCAATTCGGTGGTGGTACTCTCGGACATCCTTGGGGTAACGCTCCTGGTGCTACAGCTAACCGCGTAGCTCTAGAAGCAGTTGTTCAAGCTCGTAACGAAGGTCGCAACTTGGCTCGTGAAGGTAACGATATTATCCGCGAAGCTGCTAAGTGGTCTCCTGAGTTGGCTGTTGCTTGCGAACTGTGGAAAGAAATTAAGTTCGAGTTTGAAGCAATGGATACCGTCTGATAATTGAGGATTTGGGATTTTGGATTCATATACAATCCAAAATCTAAAAATCTAAAGGGCTGGGTCAAGCATGGATTTAAAGCAAATTGCGAAAGACACAGCTAAAACTCTCCAAAGCTACCTGACTTATCAGGCGCTAAGGACTGTATTGGCACAGCTAGGCGAAACAAATCCTCCTCTAGCACATTGGTTGCAAAACTTCTCCGCTGGCAAAATCCAAGACGGAGAAGCCTATATTGAGGAATTGTTTCTAGAAAAGTCAGATTTGGCTTTGCGGATTATGACTGTCAGGGAACACATAGCGGCGGAAGTGACAGAGTTTTTACCAGAAATGGTGATAACTGGCATTCACCAAGCCAATATGGAACAGCGTCGCCAGCATCTCGAACGCATTACGCAACTAAGTTTATCAAGTCCCAGCCTCGAAATTGAAAGACAGACAATATCTGATACTAATTTGGATAATTTATCCAATTAGTCAGTCAACCAAGTCATAAAAAATCTCCCCCACTTATCAAAAACTATGCAAACTTTACCTAAAGAGCGTCGTTACGAAACCCTTTCTTATCTTCCCCCTCTGTCTGACGCGCAAATTGCCAAGCAAGTTCAGTACATTATTTCACAAGGTTTCATTCCTGCAATTGAATTCAACGAAACTTCTGAACCTACAGAACTTTATTGGACAATGTGGAAGTTACCTTTGTTCGGAGCTAAAACTGCTCAAGAAGTATTGAACGAAGTTCAAAGTTGCCGTTCTCAGTATGGTAACTGCTACGTCCGTGTTGTTGGTTTTGACAACATTAAGCAGTGTCAAGTTATGAGCTTCCTTGTTCACAAACCCAGCAGATACTAAGAGCTAGTTATACTCAAAACGGCTGGATTGTTTGATTCTAAAGGTAGGGGTTTAGCAGTGCTAAACCCCTACACATCCGGTTTATTTGTCATTTGGCAAAAGTTTAAATCTCACCCGTGTTTAGTATAGCTAATAGTAATTTGATCAACTAAAAAGAGGGGTAGAGTTTTCTATCTCTCTTTTTTTTAATTTTTGATAGAGAATAGAATTATCGGTTGAGTCGCAAACACAAAGCTAAAGGTGGTAATTATGCAACAAATTACTCTTGATGAAGCTTACTATAATCGCGCAGTTGCTAATTATTTTTTGGGAAATTTTCATGAAGCATTAAAAGACTGTAATGAATCTTTGCAAATTAATTCTAACAATACCAAAACTTTAATAGCAAGGGGTATAGTTTACTCTGCTTTAGGAATAATAGAAGATGCTATTAATAATTACAATAGAGCATTAAAAATTAATCCAAATAGTTATCATGCTTACTTTAATCGGGCAGTAGCTTATTCCATGATAGGAGATGAAAATAAGGCTATATCTGATTATAGCAGAGCATTGCATATTAATCTTTATAAGGCTGATGCTTATTACAATAGAGGAAATTCTCGCTATGCTTTAGGAGATGAACATGGGGCAATAGCTGATTATAATATAGCAGTGGAAATTAATCCTGATAAAGCTGATGCTTACTATAATAGGGGCGAAATTCGTTATGAATTAGGAGATAAATTTAATGCAATTGAAGATTTTAAAAAAGCAGCAGAGATATATAAGCATAAAGGCCAAGAAATAGATTATCAAGATGCTATTGAAAAAATAAAATCATTTTATCAGTCTGAACGAAGAGAGGAAGATAGAGAAAATAAAAATGAAATTAACTTTCATCAAAATTACGTTAGTTATTCATTTGATGTTTTTGTTCAACATCAAGATATGTGGGAACAATTACTTAAAGATTTAAAATGTAGTTGGCAAATAGTAAGTAGAAAAAATAAGAAATTTATTAGAATTAGATTCTATGGAACTGATGAAAAATTTTTAATATTGAGTCAAAACTTAGCAGAATACAAAGAATATCATCTTAAAGATATCAAAAGTGATTTTGATACTCATATAAATAATGAAGCAATACAAACAGAAAGTTTGATAGATAATACTGCTCAAGAATTTGATAAGATTGGTGATAATAACTACCCTGTTCAATTCGAGAGAGATAACTGTGATAGTTGGCTGGATTGTGGTTATATGAATGACATCATAAACCCTTATGAAGTATACTAGATATACTTTAGATATAGAGTAGTGTTTATTTGATTTGGTCTCAGGTGATTATTATGCAACAAATTACTGTTAATGAAGCATCTCAACATTTATCTGATTTAATTGAAGCAGCACTTGGTGGTGATGAAATTATCATCATGAAAGATAATCAGCCTGTGGTGAAATTAATTCCTGTATTACCAGTTAAAATTCGTCCTAAATTTGGTAGTGCAAAGGGAATGATCAAAATGTCTGATGATTTTGATGAACCTTTGGAAGAGTTGAAGGAGTATATGGAATGAAGCAATTAATTGATACTCATACTCTGCTTTGGTTTACTATGGGTAATCCCAGAATCAGTGATAATTTGAGATTACAAATTGAAAATAACGACAATCTTCTGAGTATTGCCAGTGTTTGGGAAATGGCAATTAAACATAGTATAGGTAAACTTAATTTGGAGATGAGTTTTGATGATTTTGTCGAACAGCAAATAATTGGGAATGGTATTACATTAAAGAAAATCAACCAACAGCATATTTCAGTGATTGCTCAATTACCCTTACATCATCGTGATCCTTTTGACAGAATGTTAATTGCACAGGCTATGGTGGAAAATATGCCTATAATAAGTGCTGATACAATTTTCGATGCCTATCCCATACAGCGTTTGTGGTGAAAAATAACGCCCAATTTTGATAGTTCTTTTTTTAAAGCGCAGAGGGTACAGACAACTGTTATGATTTATGAGTATCGAAAATATACTCTAGATTAGCAGTCAATGAGCTACTGTATCAATCCCAACTGTCCACAACCGCAAAACACCAGACAGCCCTTATTTTGTCAATCATGTGGTTCTGAGTTACTTTTAGAAGGGTGCTATCGAGTCCTTCGTCCCTTGGGGGGTGGTGGTTTCGGTAAAACTTATGAAGTGGATGATTCTGGTACAAAGAAAGTCTTGAAGGTTTTGTTTAATACAGTTCCTAAAGCTATTGAATTGTTTCAACAAGAAGCGGAAGTTTTAAAACACCTGAAACACCCTGGTATTCCTAAAGTTGAGTCAGATGGTTACTTTATTTATTTTCCTAGAGATGCTAAAGAACCCCTGCATTGTTTGGTAATGGAAAAAATTGAGGGGATGAATTTAGAAGAATACATAACTCAACGCAATGATCAAGCTATTAGTGAACGTGCGGCTATACGGTGGTTAAAACAGATAGTTGAGATTTTAGATCAAGTCCATAAAAAAAATTATTTTCATCGGGATATTAAGCCACCTAATATTATGCTACGACCTAATGGGCAGTTAGTATTAATTGATTTTGGCACAGCGCGGGAAGTTACACAAACTTTGATGCAAAAAGTCGCAGGACAGCAAGTTACAGGGATTATTTCCGCAGGTTATACGCCACCTGAACAAATGAATGGTAAGGCTGTTCCGCAATCAGATTTTTTTGCTTTAGGGCGAACTTTTGTTTATTTATTAACTAGTAAATATCCTCAAGATTTTGCGGAAGATTCTCGCACAGGGACGTTAATTTGGCGAGATGATACTGCTGGTATTTCCCAAAAATTATTAGATTTGATTGATTATTTAATGTCTCCATTTCCTGGAAATAGACCGAAAGATACTCAAGAGATTTTATATAGATTAGCTGAATTTGAGACCTCTTCACCTAAATTTAAAGTTCCTAATTCCAATAGTCAATCTTCTAATTATGGTCCTTATGCTAAAACGGTAGTATCCACATCTGGAAAAGTTAGTCAAGTAGTAAGTTCTCCTAAATACGCATCACCTTGGATACGTTTTTTAGCGTACTTTATTGATTTAATAATATGTTGTATTTTTATGCCATTGTCTATAGCTTTCTTAGGAAGTATCATAATCATAGTAATGATACCAGATCGAAATTGTGGAACAAATGGTATCTGTAGTGATTTATGGTATAGTATATCCTTAGTTTTATCTGTAATCTTTACTTGGCTTCATTTTGCATTAGCTGAAAGTTCGGTTAAACAATCAACTTATGGACAAGGTATCTGCAAAATAGTTGTGACTGATATGAATGGCAAGAGAATTTCTTTGTGGCGTGCTACTTGGAGATTTATAGTTAAAATATTGTTGACTTTCTTGACTTTTGGTTTAGTTGATATAATATATATGCTATTTGATGAAAAAAATCGTTCTTTACACGATATCTTAGCTGGTACTTTGGTTATTAAAAAACCATCTGCATAATTACAAAGTATTCAATGGTGCGTTACGCTGTCGCTAACACTACTCAATAAACTACTGAATAATTAACTTCTCGTAAATCTCATAGCCCATTATATAATCATCCAAAACAAAGCCACTACCAAAATCTATTACCTGACTATCAATAATTTTAAACCCAAATCGAGAATAAGCTTTAATGCCTTTTTCATTCCTTTTATTGACATTGAGAATTATTTGTTTCAAGTTCATTGCTTGCGCTTTTTGGTAAACATAAAATAACATCTTTTGACCATAGCCAAAACCATGCAAAGATGGTGATAAATAACATTTATGTAATTTCAAATAACTAATATTATCTATGATTTTTGAACTGTATGATAAATAACCAACTAATTCAGAATTATGCAAAACTTGATCATAAAATATCCCTCTATTATAAATTTCATCCTCAATTACTCCTGTTCCATACATTTTAGTTAGCATATACTCGATTTGTTCAGTGCTGAGAATTGAAGAATAGTGGTTATACCAAATTTCTTGACTGACTTTTCTCAGTTCTTCTAAATCAGAATCTAATAACTTAGTAATGGTAATTGATGAATCATTCATGGTGAGAATTGTATTCTAATAAAAATTAAATGTCAGGATTGCCAAAATTAATTTACCATTTAATTGAGATAACATAGAACTCATATTTGATTTCTGTATCTGGTAAACAATACAAAAAAGCAATTATGGCAATGGATGATACATTTGACACCGCAAATCAATCCTTATCTATCCCCAAGGTCGATATTTTGACTATGTTCCGGCTAGGATTGTTTCAAATGGGGTTGAGTATGATGTCTATCTTGACTCTGGGGGTACTTAACCGAGTCATGATTCAAGAAATCGCAATTCCGGCAACTATAGGCAGCTTAGTATTAGCAATACCTTATTTTATCGCCCCCACAAGGATTTTATTTGGGCAAATGTCCGATGCTAAACCCTTATTAGGTTATCATCGCACGGCTTACGTCTGGATAGGAGCAGGAATATTTGCGATCGCCGCATTTTTTGCGGTACAAGTAATGTGGCAGTTAAATGCCGCTAATATTGGCGATACCTGGACATGGACTACCCAAACCATCGGTTGGACAGCGGTTCTCGGTTTAGTGTTCGCAATTTACGGTTTAGCAATTTGTGCTAGTGGTACAGCATTTGCAGCTTTATTAGTGGATATCTCCGAAGAAGACAACCGTTCTCAAGTTGTCGGTATTGTTTGGTCAATGTTAATGGTAGGGATTATAGTAGGGGCAATTATCAGTTCCAGCTTATTAAAACAATTAACCACAAACGCACCCATCGAACTTTTACAAGCAGCAATTAATCGTCTATTTGTGATTGTTCCTGGAATAGTTTTTTGTTTAGCAATTATTGCAACTGTAGGTGTAGAAAAAAAATATTCCCGTTTTTTTAACTGTGCTAATAAAGGAAATCGGGAAGATGGTATCACCTTAAAAGGTGCCTGGAAAATTTTAACAGCTAGTCCACAAACAGGCCTGTTTTTCACCTTTTTATTAGTGATGACTATTAGCTTGTTTATGCAAGATCCCATTTTAGAACCTTATGCGGGGCAAGTCTTTAAAATGCCCTTAGCAGAAAGTACCAAACTCAACGTTTTTTACGGGACAGGGATATTAATTTCCTATGGTATCACGGGTTTTTTCATTGTTCCCCGTTTAGGTAAAGCTCGAACTATCAAATTAGGTTGTATTTTAGTAGCATTTGCCGCTTTATTAATAGGTTTTTCGGGATTTTCTGCAAATCCATCTCTCCTAAAATCAACTTTAGTTTTATTTGGTTTAGCTACTGGTTTTGTGACCACCGCAGCAGTAACTTTAATGTTAGACTTAACAATTGCCGAAGCCGCAGGTACATTTATTGGTGCTTGGGGACTTGCTCAATCTTTATCTAGAGGCATTGCTACGGTAATTGGTGGTACAGTTTTAGATTTGGGACGTAAGTTTTTACCAGATAATTTAGTATTAGCTTATGGTTTGGTATTTGCCTTAGAAGCTTTAGGAATGTTACTATCAATTTGGTTTTTGAATCGTGTTAATGTCAAAGAATTTCAAACTAATACCAGACAAGTTCTAGCCTCTGTTCTCGAAAGTGACTTAGATAATTAACAACTAACAACTGTACGGGCGAAGCATTTGGAGAACTATTTTTGGCAATGACCAATAATTTATCTTCCAAATGCTTCGCCCCTACTAACAACTAACAACTGTACGGGCGAAGCATTTGGAGAACTATTTTTGGCAATGACCAATAATTTATCTTCCAAATGCTTCGCCCCTACTAACAACTGACAACTGTACGGGCGAAGCATTTGGAGAACTATTTTTGGCAATGACCGATAATTTATCTTCCAAATGCTTCGCCCCTACTAACAACTGACAACTGACAACTAACCAGGGATACATTCTATGAGTTACTACATTGCGCCTAGTTTTCTTGATAAACTTGCAGTTCATATCACCAAAAACTTCTTAAATATTCCTGGGATTCGCGTTCCGCTGATTTTAGGAATTCATGGCCGTAAAGGAGAGGGAAAATCCTTTCAATGCGAGTTGGTTTTTGAAAAAATGGGTATCGAAGTCACCTTGATATCTGGAGGAGAATTAGAAAGTCCAGACGCGGGAGATCCTGCGCGGTTAATTCGGTTACGTTATCGGGAAACAGCAGAATTAATCAAAGTGCGGGGAAAAATGTGCGTACTGATGATTAATGATTTAGATGCGGGTGCAGGACGTTTTGATGAAGGAACTCAATATACAGTAAATACTCAGTTGGTAAATGCCACATTGATGAATATTGCTGATAATCCCACAGATGTGCAATTACCGGGAAGTTATGATTCCAATCCTTTATGTCGTGTCCCGATTATTGTCACCGGAAATGATTTTTCTACTCTCTACGCACCATTAATTCGTGATGGGAGAATGGACAAATTTTACTGGGAACCAAACCGCGATGATAAGGTAGGAATTGTGGGAGGAATTTTTGCAGAAGATGGTCTTTCACAAAGAGAAATTGCACAATTTGTTGATACTTTTCCCCATCAATCTATTGACTTTTTTAGTGCTTTGCGTTCTCGGATTTATGATGAACAAATCCGTCATTTTATCCATCAAATTGGTTTTGAAAATGTCTCTTTGCGAGTTGTCAATAGTTTGGAGGGTCCACCAGCATTTAAAAAGCCAGATTTTACTTTATCGCATTTAATCGAGTCGGGTAAATTTATGGTTGGTGAACAAAAACGGGTGGAAACTTCTCATTTAGTGGATGAATATAATCGTTTAAATCGAGGTAAAGGTTATCAAGCAACTTCACCTATTGCGGAAGTTCCTGTGAGTAAACCTGCGATTAATCAACCCACTCATTTAAGTTTAGAAACTCAAGCACAAGTTCGGCAAATTTTAGCCCAAGGTTGTAAAATTGGCATTGAACACGTTGACGAACGGCGTTTTCGCACAGGTTCTTGGCAAAGTTGCGGTTCTTTTAATATTGATGCCCATTCCGATGCTATTTCTACCTTAGAAGCTTGTTTATCTGAATATAGCGGTGAATATGTGCGTTTAGTAGGAATTGATCCACAGGCAAAACGACGAGTAGTAGAGACAATTATTCAGCGTCCCAATGGTAATTAAATAGGATTCTTGTCATGTAAAGAGGTTTCGTGAAACCTCTCTACGGATATTCAATTATTAACTAAACAGGAGTTAAAAATAGTTTAGCTTCTGCTTGTCTTCTCCGTTTCAATCCTGCTTCTACATTGCTACCAGGATTTCTGTATTTTAGAAAAGTTTCTTCAATTTCATCCCACTTTTTATCTGTTAAAACTCTAGTCATACTTTTAAAATTGGAACTACCGTAAAAGTTAGCACCTAAGTTATAACCAAAGCTTAATAAAGCCCCCTGTTGATTGGCGTTTAATTCATTCCAAACCGGAATTTTTTGCATAGGTGGTAGATAGCTATTCTCTAGCTGAAGCATCAATAAATCATCTGCTTCTTGTTCGGTGATGCTTTCACCTAATTTCCAGTTACTACCATCTCTTTTTTTAGTGGAACCGTAACCAATAGTGATAGGTAAATTACCAGTCAGAGGATCTGGATAAGCCTTTAAATAACAACCTTCAAATTCTTTAATCAGAGGAATTCCTGGAAGTGGTAGTTTTCCAGTTGCACCACCAAAACCTTTTGTGGGAACGCTAGAAGTTGGAGATGATATAGATGATGCTGCGCTTGTTGTTGCTTGTCCAAGAGCATTATTTAAAGCATTTTGAGTATTTTTTCCGACTACACCATCTGCTTCAAGCCCTTTTTGACTTTGAAATTGTTTAACGGCTTTGAGGGTATTATTACCAAAATCACCATCTATTATCCCTGGATTGAGATTGAGTGCTTTTAATATCTCTTGTAGTTGTTGAACTTTTGATCCTTTTGCACCTTGTTTGAGGGTTTCACCACTATCAAGATTTAATTTGCTGGGCATAATTTTATTCTGGTTATCCTGGTAAATTTGATTTCATTCAGTTTATTAATTAAGAAAACTACTTATTTTATTCTTAACTTTTACTCACTAAGTATACAGCATAAATGTGTAATCTTAAATATTACATAAATCACAAAAATATATGAATCAGCGTGAATACGATAACCAATCATGATATTTTAGACTAAATGAAACATTGCTAATCTAAAAATCCCGATCTGAAATATGCCTTGGTTTGTTAAAATTGAAACTGGTAAGCTTGATAAACCCACCTTTGACCAATATGTACCCGCTCACAGAGCCTATGTTCAAGAGTTGATTACTAAAGGACACAAAGCTAAAACAGGTTATTGGGGGCAAAAAGGTGGTGGAATGATGTTATTTGAGGCGGCATCAATGGATGAAGCACAAGCAATAGTATTGGCTGATCCCTTGGTACAGAACGATTGTGTCAGCTACCAATTATTTGAATGGCGAATTGTTGTGGAATAGTACACAAATTTTGAATTTTAGTGTTATGATGATGGAAGACCTGGATCTATGCAACTTCAACGCCCAAATCTTGTCAGGACCGGAAGGTAGCAGCAATAAGGGATGCTTGTGGTAGGCGTAGTCTCCGGGTCGCCTTATTTGTAGGAGCTTTCAGCAGCAATGCCTGGTTTTGGAGATATTGTACAAAAAGCTTTTTATCTCGGCGTTGGGTTAGCTTCTTACGCTGGCGAAAAAGCTGGCGGAAAATTAGCCGAACTGCGATCGCAAGTCCAAAAATTAGCAGATGAAATGGTGGCTAAAGGCGAGATGAACACAGAAGAGGCTCGTCGCTTCGTTGAAGATATGATGAAGCAAGCCCAACAGCAACCAACTTCTGGACAAACGCCTGAAAAAACACCCCCTTCCGAACCTCGTCGGATAAATATCCTAGATGATGACGAAGAGCCTACTGTGAAAGAGGCGAAAAAAGAAAATAAAGAAAATGGCGATAACGTAGATCATCTCCGCGACCAAGTGCTGGAACTACAGGAAGAGTTAAAACGGCTGCAACGCAAACCGTAAAGATAAAATTTTCACCTTGGGTATCAGTAACTTTTAATTCTAGAAAAATGACGCTATACCCAAGATGGTTTTACTTGCAATTACTAACCGTAGACTCTATAACTTTCAGTCAGACGGCGTTTAGCATCATGTTTTTAGCCTTTGAGAGTATAAGTTATGGAAGAGTGGCAAAAAGACTTAATAGACATGATCGAAACCGTGGCTGACGAAGTAGAGCAGTTCTTCCTCGGAGTGAATGACATGATAGACGCTTTTTTTGAGGTTACGGAACAGATTACTGAAGAAGTACAAAGCGCATTTGAGGCTGATATTGATACTTTAGCTACGTTGCACGAACAGTTTTTACAAGATTTAGCCGAACCAATTTTGGAGATTTACTGGGAACTGGAAGATATCACCGAAGATATAGATCCTGGTTTTCCATATCAAGTAGAAGCTACACTAGAAAAAAATGCTGCTTGTATTGGTTGTAGTAACTATCATGGCCAGGTTTATAGCGGTAATTTGTTAGTCTGTGCTATGCACCCTCATGGTTGGGATGATAAAAATTGTCCTGACTGGGAAAAAGAAAGTAAGTAACTCGTTAAGCTGGAGAGAAATGTTAAAAACTGTTAAGTTAATAATTGTGAATCTCTGCATTTCTTTTTACTAATATAATGAGTAACTTCGCACCTGAAACTGTATCTCCAGCAAGTCAAGAAATGAAATATGGTGAACGCGAAATTGCGGAAGGGAAATTAATTACATTTCCGAACCCCCGCATTGGGCGACGCTATGACGTTAATATTACTTTACCGGAATTTACTTGTAAATGTCCTTTTTCCGGTTATCCTGACTTTGCGACCATTTATATTACATACATTCCAGATGAAAGGGTAGTAGAGTTGAAGGCACTCAAGCTTTATATTAACAGCTACCGCGATCGCTATATCTCCCATGAAGAAACAGCCAATCAAATTTTAGATGATTTTGTCGCTGCTTGTGATCCTTTGGAAGTCACCGTGAAAACAGATTTTACCCCTCGTGGGAATGTGCATACAGTAGTTGAAGTCAAACATCAGAAAGGTGTTTATAGCAGGAGTCAGGAGTCAGGAGTCAGGAGTCAGGAGTAAGAAAGGCAGTTAGAAAGAAGTTCTCTGGGTGGGGAAACCCCACCCCTACTAACTCACTAAAGCAGTGCGAGAAAAACCATTTTGTTGCGCTAATTTTTCTGCAATTAGCTTTTGATAAACTGCTTCATAACCATCAGTCATTTGCTGAACACTAAAATGTTCTTCCACATATTGACGACAAGCGTAACGATTTAAACTCCTGACTTGATCAATAGCATTAATACATTCTTCGACATTATCACAGAGAAAACCTGTTTCCCCGTTAACAATCACTTCTGCTGTTGAACCCATTCGCATGGCAATTACAGGCGTACCTGATGCCATTGATTCTACCATAACTAAACCAAAAGGTTCTCGCCAAGTAATTGGGAATAAAGTTGCATAAGCACCACCCATAAGGGCATTTTTTTGGAGATGATTGGCTTCACCTAAATATTCAATTTGCTGACCATCAATATGCGGTTTAACTTTTTGTTCAAAATATTCCCAATCTACCAAATCTACCTTACCTGCAAGTTTTAACTTCCGACCAGTTTTTTTAGCAATTTCAATTGCTAAATGTGGTCCTTTTTCTGGAGACATTCTGCCTAAAAAAGCTAAATAAGATGGTTCTGTTGGTTGAGGATAAAATTCATAACTACTAACATCAATGCCATTATAAACAGTGTCTACATAATTTAATCCTAATCTGGGTTCTTTCTGAGAATTAGAGATACTAATATAAGGCTGTTTTCGACAATGTTTAAATATTTTTTCATTGTCTGGTGTGAAAATGCCATGTAAGGTATGCACTGTAGGAGTTGTTACCAGGTTTGCAGATGTTAATGTTGCGACTCCCATATGGGAATGAATAATATCGAAATCTGCGGCTTTTTCATAGACTGATGCTATTTGTAGAAATTCATAAATACTTGAATCTCTGATAGTAGAATCTAGCCTTAAAGCGCGGGGATGAACTGATATTAATTTGGCTAAAGTTAAAGAATCTCCTGATGCAAATAATGTCACTTCGTGTCCTCGACGGACTAATTCATCAGTTAATAACCCCACTACCAATTCTATTCCACCATAAGCTGGTGGTGGTACTCTCTCCCACAGTGGAGCGATTTGAGCAATTTTCATTATCAATCTCCTAAAATATCCGATTTCTATTTCCAGTTATTTGAAAATAAATTGAATAGCTAACAGGAAATAGCTAAAAGTAAAAAAACCGCCCTTATTCATGATTGTACTACCAAATCTTATGCTTTATATTTGATATATTTTGTCTATCTGAGGTAATGTCAATGTCTGATACTTAAGAAATAAATTAGACAAAATATAATTGTTATATTTTGGATTTTGAACTTGACTTAAAAGACAAAAATAAGTATAATATATAACGATAAATAAATAGTTGCATATATTAAGTAAAATGAATATATACAAACAAATAAATAAACCGCGTGTTTCCTGGCAGGCAGTTTTTGCACTAGTTATATTTGTGTTTATGTACCTACCTATTTTGGTACTGGCTTTTTATAGTTTTAATCAGTCACCTTATAGTGCGAAATGGCAAGGATTCACCCTGGAATGGTATGGAAAACTATTTAATGACGAACGGATTTTATCCGGGTTATATAATAGTTTGTTGGTGGCTTTTTGTGCAGTAGGAGTTTCCGCAGTGTTCGGAACATTAATGGCTGTGGGGTTGGCACGTTATGATTTTCCTGGTAAGAAATTATATCAGGGAATTGCCTATTTACCCTTATTAATTCCTGATATTGCGATCGCTGTTTCAACACTAGTATGTTTAGCAGCTTTTGCTATTCCTTTGAGTATATGGACTATTATCGCTGCCCATATTGTATTTTGTCTATCATACGTTGGGTTGGTGGTTTCTTCGCGCATGAATAATATTAATCCTCATTTAGAAGAAGCAGCATTAGATTTAGGTGCAACCCCCATACAAGCCTTTATTTTAGTTTTATTACCGCAATTAATGCCGGGGATTATTTCTGGGTGTTTATTGGCTTTTGTATTGAGTTTGGATGATTTTTTAATTGCTAGTTTTACTGCGGGAAGTGGGACTAATACCTTACCAATGGAAATTTTTAGCCGCATTAGAACGGGAGTCAAACCTGATATTAATGCTTTAAGTGTGATGTTAATTTCGATGACTGCGATTGTGGCTTTGATAGGGGAATTGATTAGAACTGCGGGGGAAAGGAGAGAATAGGTTGAAATTAATTCAAAGTAGAAAAATGTTTTAAAAATTGCATAAAAGCAGGAATATGATATTTAGCATAATTGCTCTGTTGTGAGTAAAATGTAGCTATTTTCAGCAATAATTGATCCCTAAATACCTCATCTGTATTATCCCAATCACTTGGTGGTTTAATGTCTTCCCAATAATCCTCTTCTGTTTTATAATCTTTGACTTTTTTAAGCATTAATAAAGCATAAATTAACTCATTTTTGCGTGTTTCATCTGAAGAATTTTCAAACTGTTCTTTCCATGAATTACGTAACTTTTCTAAATCTGTACAATCTAATCCTGAGCAATGATTAATGCGATTAGAGACCTTTGACAAGTTATTTTCTAAGTCATTACTATTAATAATAGCATCTGCCATAGTAATATAAATATCTTCAAGAATAATTTTTTGACCGTTATACATAGGAACATTGATGTAATTATCAAAAACTTCTTGCAGTTCAGGTATGATAAAATATGCTTCTTTGTGAATTAATCCTGTTACCCAAATGCGATGATTTCTGGTATTTTCTTCATTAACTTGACCTTGCTGATAAAGATTTGAGAAAATTTCTTCTGTATTAGAGAAACCGTAATTATCAATATTTTGGGACTGTAAATCTAAATCAACTATAGCAAACAGCTTATCAGGATTTAAGTATGACTCTCTACTACCTTCTTCATGTAATTCTAAAAGCTTAAAATAAGTATCTATAACACCTGTTCTACCTTGACAATTAAAAAATTCTGGTTTGTATGTTTTCCATGTCTTTGGAATGCATTTTATATAAAAATCTGCATCTGGCATTTGCTTCATTTTTCCGTAATTTACTGTTGTTTCGTCACTTAAATTTAAAATACTACCTTGACCCTCGCACAAAACAACAATTCTCTGTCTAATGTTTGGATTTCCCAGAATTTCGTTACAATGTTGCATTAGTTTTTTTTGATAAGTATTCATAGTGGAATATTATTATCTGATTTGATAAGTTTTGGTTCTATTTCCCTGACATGAGCCGGTGTAAGCGCTCGACATAATTGATAAGAATGAGTTGCTAGAATATATTGATTACTAGAAGACCATTCCTCTAAATCTCTAATTATTTCATATTGCCAATCTGGATGAAATCCTATTTCAATTTCATCCATGAGAACAATAGCATTTTTAATTTTACTATACTTTATCCATAGGTAAATACTCAATCTCTTTAATTCACCATGACTTAAATCTTCAGGATAAAGTTCAATATTTTCATTATTGGTATCTAACTTGAAGGTGATTTTAGAGAAATCTGTAGAGATATTCACTTTTTTATTAGCTAATAATAAACTCAACTCAGCTAATAATTCTTCATATCTCTTGCCATACTTACCTTCAGTTTCAATAGCAGTTCTAAAATCTTCATCTCTAGCACTTGTGAATACTTTAATTAATAAATCTACCGGAGCGAAATCATAAGTAAAAAATCCTGGTAGTTTTAATTTGGAGGATTTTAAATCTAAGTCATAATCTCTCTCACTATTTTGTTGAAATAATAGACTTCTGGACTTTTGAGAAGTAAACAGAAAAACCTGAGTAATAGGAGCAGCTAAAAATATTTTATTGGATATTTCATCTAACCAGGCTTCTGCTTTATTTATATCTAAATTATCACCAATTTTACATAATAAATGATTTTCACCCACACCCACCCCTGAAAAATAAGGACATATATATATTATGTGTTCTAGAGGCAAGTATTGTGAATATAAATATTGATATAATTTAGAATCTTTATTATTTTGGTCAGGGAATAACAAATTTTTAATAGAATTTTCATCAATATAATTTCGATTGTAACTTGGAAATTTAATTTCAACATTATTTTGTTTTATTATATTTTCAATATAAGTTTCAATATAAGTGTTATGACAAACTAGAAATTTAATTTCAACTTCTTTTTCACCATCCCAAACCTTGATAATAGCTAATACTCTATCACTAGAATCATCATTAAGTGTAAATCCATGTAGTAGATTCTTTATAAAAACTTTTCTTTCTGGATTTGTGCAGCAATGTAATAACACAAAAACTAATTGTAAAAGTGTACTTTTGCCACCTCCATTGAGACTTCCTAAAGGAAAGATATTAGGGACAAACCTTCTATCAAACTTAATATCAACATCTTTCAAAACTCGGAAATCGGGTACTTGAACTTGTAGTAACTTCATGTGAATTTTCTTCCTTGAGAAATATTACATATTTGAATTATACCGTTAACACCAAATCACGGCTAACTTAATCATAATTCATTTAGGGTGGGCATTACCCACCACAATATTCTACACCTTAAACTTAGCGGTAATTCGCTTCATGGCTTCTTCCACATTTACCCGACTATTAAACGCAGAAATACGGAAATAACCCTCACCCGCAGCACCGAAACCAGAACCGGGAGTTCCCACAACATTCACGGTTTCTAATAACTTATCGAAAAATTCCCAACTGGATAAACCATGAGGAGTTTGCACCCATACATAAGGTGCATTTACGCCACCATAAACTTTTAAACCTGCGTTTGTGAGTTCTTCACGGATGATTTTGGCATTGTCTAAATAGAAGTTTACCAAAGCTTTGATTTGTGCTTGTCCTGCTTCTGAATAAACTGCTTCTGCACCCCGTTGAATAATGTAGGAAACGCCATTAAATTTGGTAGATTGACGACGATTCCAGAGTTTCCAAAGTTCGACATTAGAACCGTCAGCAGCTTTAGCTGTGAGGTTTTTGGGAACAACAGTTAAAGCGCAACGAGTTCCGGTAAACCCGGCATTTTTAGAAAAAGAACGGAATTCAATCGCACAATCTCTCGCACCTTCGATTTCAAAAATAGAATGAGGTAAACTAGGATCAGTAATAAATGCTTCATAAGCAGCATCAAAAAAGATAATTGAACCGTTGGCTTTGGCATAATTTACCCATGCTTGCAAATGTTCTTTTGTTGCAGTTGCACCTGTGGGATTATTAGGAAAGCAAAGATAAATTAAATCAACTTTTTGGCTAGGAATTTCCGCCGTAAAATTGTTTTCAGCAGTGACAGGTAAATAAACTAAACCGCCATATTCACCTTTTTCATTCACATCTCCCGTGTTACCTGCCATGACGTTGGTATCTACGTAAACGGGGTATACGGGGTCTGTAACGGCGATGATGTTGTTTTTGCCAAAAATATCGAGAATGTTGCCGGAATCGCACTTAGAACCGTCGGAAATGAAGATTTCATCGGCTTCTATGGCTGCTCCCCGTGCCTGGAAGTCGTGGGTGGCGATTTTCTCCCTTAACCAATTATAACCTTGTTCTGGGCCATATCCTTTGAAAGATGAGCGATCGCCCATATCTTCTACAGCTTTAATCATGGCTGTGCGACAAGCTTCTGGTAAGGGTTCGGTGACATCACCAATCCCCAAGCGAATGATTTTAGCATCAGGGTTAGCTTGGGCAAAGGCATTTACCCGTCGCGCAATTTCAGGAAACAGATAGCCAGCTTTGAGTTTTAGGTAGTTGTCGTTAATTGTAGCCATCGTACATTATGAGCAAAAAGATAAAGATAATGATACACTATCTTACTTTGAGGACAGAAATAAAAATATCCCTGACTTCTTGAAGAAGTCAGGGATCTGAAACTTTAAGTTATAATTATTTTAGAAAATTCCCATATTTGAGAAACTATGAGTCTCATTAATGAAGCTACTAAACAACGAATTATCCAAGAAGTTTTAGAGGCTAGAAAAAATCGTCCTCAGTTTCTAGTCGCTATGCAAGAACGCCAAAAACAAGGGTTAAAAATTGCCCGACAATGTGCCAAAATCTTGAAAGAAAGATTTGGCGCAGAAAAAGTTGTTTTATTCGGTTCTTTATTGGATCATCAACAAATGAGTTGGCGTTCTGATATTGATTTAGCTGTTTGGGGTTTACCAGAAAAAGATTATTTTAAAGCGTGGGCTACTCTAGATGAAGGACATCCTTTTGAAATTGATTTGGTAGAATTTCAAAATGCCAAACCTCATATTGTAAAAGCAATTTATCAAGGAATAGATTTATGAATTATGCTGTAGTTAGGGAACGAATCACTGAAGAAGTGATTAAAATTCAAGAAACGAAAAAGCAACTTGATAAATTTGTTAAGGAACTAGAAAATCAAGAAATAGAAATTTATCAAGAAGCTCTAGTTGATGCAATTGCTCTTAACTTACATGGATTTTATACAGGTGTAGAACGTATTTTTCAAGTTATTGCTAATCAAATTGATTATCGCAAACCTACTGGTGACAAATGGCATAGTGAGTTATTAGAACAAATGTCTGTTGATTTACCTGGTATCAGACAAGCTGTTATTTCAGAAAATGCGTTATTGATTTTGGATGAGTTACGACGGTTTCGTCATGTAGTTAGAAGTGTGTATTCTTATCAGTTAAAAGAACAACGAGTTCTAGATGTTGTAAATCAAGTATTTAATTTTTATGATGATTTGATTAGAGAAATCGAAGATTTTTGTGATTCCCTTAGTTTAGAAATTGATAGATAGAAATATCATATCCCTAACTTATTAATAAAGTCAGGGATATATATTAGTTATAGTTTTTGAGTATTTTACATTTAATTAGGTTAACCTATTCACCAGTTAGAAGTAATGAAATTATAAATGGTAGATTTAGTTTACCTAATTTACAACTTGGCTACCATGACTGCGAGGATCATCTTGATTTCCATCTGTGGCGACTGAGGCGGAAAATTGCGAAGTTTTACCATTACCTTGAATATGGGGAAGGGTAGAACCGGCAATTAAGGCTTCTAAATTACTAGCCATAATGGTGCGGGGAATATCACCAATGGTTTCGGCGATGGTTTCTCCTTGTTTACCCAAAAATACAAAGTGCGGAATGCCATCTACTCGATATTTGAGCATTTCTGGCAACCATTTGGTATTATCAACATTCAACATGACAAAATTCAGGTTGTTATTGTACTTTTCTCTGAGTTTGGCCATGTCGGGTGTCATTTTTTGACAAACTGTACACCAATCGGCATAAAACTCGACGAGAGAAGGTTTTCCGTTGCTGAGGGCTACTTCTAAAGGAATAGCAGTTTTACCCAATTCCGCCAGGGAAACTGAGGTAGAATCAGTTTTAAGTCCCAGGAAG
>Ga0208601_1000003_pt1 | contig 84070 bp, 70 predicted proteins | sample LakMenEpi09Nov12_FD_150684 | JGI IMG/M metagenome (GOLD analysis project Ga0208601, IMG submission 150684) | Freshwater microbial communities from Lake Mendota, WI - 09NOV2012 deep hole epilimnion (SPAdes) | ecosystem: Environmental > Aquatic > Freshwater > Lake | place: Lake Mendota, Madison... | reverse complement strand
AACCCTCCCCTTGTAAAGGGGAGGGAACTGGATTTTTATTGTTTCCCCCCTTTACAAGGGGGGACTAAGGGGGGTAGCAATGTGATGAAAATTACGGAATACCACTTTTCAAACATCCTCTAAAGGTATTGCTGGTAACTCCTCCCAAGATAAATATTTGCAGAAAATTTATGTTCCTCACACTGATTAGACATATATCTAGTTGAAGGTATTAGCCAAGAACTACTTGCTGAATATTTTCTGTTAAGTATATCTGTAATCAGAGGAAGAATAAGTATTGATTATTAAACAGAAAACATTGAGTATCAAATATCTATAAAAGTTTTCTAATTATCATCTTCTTCCAGATATATTATTGAATTTGAGAGGAATATAATTGTGGCTACAAATGCGATAACGTTAAAAAAATTGCTTAATAGCTCTACACATATTGTAATTGATATCAAAAAAATAACTGCGATTGCACTTCACCACCGTTGGTTTATTCTAGGGATTTCTTGTGCGGTTATGTCAGTAACAAGCCTCTTAGCTATTACTACTAAACCAACTTATCAAAGCTATATGCAAATATTGGTAAGTTATAATTCAGATAAATCTTTACCAGCTAGTAAGCCAGAAAAAACGATAAAAGACTTACAAAAACCACAGTTATCATCTATTGACTACAGTAGTCAAGTGAAATTAATGCTGAGTGCTAAATTAGTGCAAAAAGCTGTAAATTTACTTCATACTGATTATCCACAGATGACCCTAGAAGATATTTATAGTAACAGCAAAATTGATAAAACTTCATCTTTATCACTAACTCAGTTACCAGTAAATACAGAAGTTAATCAAAATTTAAACCAAGTATTTTCAATCTCTTTTACAGACAAAGATCCTCTGAAAAGTAAAAGAGTATTACAAGCTTTAGAGAAAGTATATCAGGACTATAATACCGATCAAAAAAATCAGCGGATTAATCAAGGGTTAGTATTTGTTAATAACCATCTACCGCAACTGCAAAAAGATGTATTAAAAGCCGAGAAAAAATTAGAAAAATTTCGTCAACAGAATAATTTAATTGATCCAATTTTACAAAGTAAAATTTTACTACAGTCTTTAGCAGATATTCAAAAGCAGCGACAAACAACTCGCGCTCAACTGCAAGATTTACAGACTCGACATAACAGTCTAGAACAAGCAATTGCTTCTTCTCGTCAAAAGCAAATAAATATTGATGATTCCCTTGAATCTCGCCAATATCAAGCCTTAATTCGTGAACTTAAGCAAACAGAAAAGGAATTAACTCAAGCTCGGATACTTTACACAGAAAAATATCCAATTATTGAACAACTGAAACAAAAAAAACAAATTATCGTCACACTATTACAACAACAAGGACAAAATAAAGCCGTTGATATCAATAGTAAATCAAAATTCTCAGGACAAATAATACCTAAATTAGAAAATGATTTAACTCAATTAAAAGTGAACGCATTAGGACTAATTGCTCATGATGGTGATTTGGCAAAATCCGAACAAGAAATTCGTTCCTTGCTGAGTACATACCCAAATTTGATTACAGAATATAAGAGGTTAGTTGCAAACGTAGAAATTTATCACAAAACACTGCAACAATTGACGCAAGTGCAAAATTCATTAGGTGTAAAAATTGCTCAAGAAGGTTTTAATTGGCAAATTTTAGAAGAACCCGCTTTGGGAATACATATAGGAAATTTGCGCTGGTTGCTAATTGTTGGCGGCATATTAATTGGGCCAATATTGGGTTTAGCAGCAGCTTTAATTTGGGGAAAATTTAATAATGCAATTTTCTATACTCAGGACTTACAAAATCTCACAAATATTCAGTTATTGGGGTCAGTACCAAGATTAGGAAAATGTAAAGATAGTTGGACAAGCCAACTCCAATCTATAGTTAGAGATAAATCTAAAAATCCGGATATTTCTCATCAGGAAATTATTAAGAATTTACCTAATCATCAAAATTTAGATATTATTTACCAGAATATTCAGATGTTAAATAATTCTCTACCTTTAAAATCATTGATGTTAACTTCTGCACTACCAGGAGAAGGAAAAACAACTTTGGCTTTAGGTTTAGGATCTAGTGCGGCTCGAATGCACCAAAGAGTATTAGTAATTGATGCTAACCTGCGTTCTCCCAGTTTACATAAAACTCTAGGGCTGACCAATGATTGGGGTTTATCTTTATTACTTGTTGATGATATTAATCCATCATTTCATAATTATATTCAACCCATTCACCCAGCTATTGATGTTTTGACTGCTGGCCCCATACCAGAAGATGTGGCAAATTTGTTGAGTTCTGAGCGAATGCAAGAATTAATGGATTTATTTGCCCAAAATTATGATTTAGTGCTGATAGATGCGCCCTCTGTTTTAGATACAGTTGATGGCAGAATTGTCGCTTCTTTATGTAATGGGATTATTATGGTAGGACGCATTGGTAAAGTTACTCCCAATAAACTGATGGAAGCTACAGAAATTTTAAGCAAGTTAAATCTAATTGGTATTATTGGGAATGAAGTTTATGATGCTCCCCAAATATTGACACCATGAAAAAAGGAGTCAGGAGTCAGGAGTCAGGAGTTTAGAACAAGAAAGAAGAAAGAAAATTACCGAGTTTCCAGTTCTCAATCTGTCTGTTTAGAGAATTGCTGAACTAGAATAGTAGACGCTTGTGATCAAACAATAGTATGAAATTCCCACTGTTATTAGGCAATTTGTTTTCTGAGATTAAAGGTAGACATTGGTGGATAAGTATCCTGATGTGGTTTGTATTACTTGCTCCTGCACAAGCATCTGTAATTCTGCGTGTGGCAATTGAAAGAGAAGTCAAACAGGTAAAAGTCGGTGCTTCCACAACCGCTATTGTCAAAGATAGTAGTGGTAAGACTCTGGGAGAACTACCGGGAATGAGTGCCTTTGCGGCTCAAGCAGTTCCTGGAGGTGTAGCTTTAGATAGATGGCAATCGGGGTTATTTTGGATAGAACCCACCAATAAGGGATATGTTTATATTGGCGATCGCTGGTTTCGTGGTAGAACCCTAGTAGTACCCACAGCCAACGGTTTAACTGCCGTTAACTGGGTAGATTTAGAAGAATATCTCTACAGCGTCATTGGTGGAGAAATGGACACTAGCTGGCCACAAGAAGCCCTCAAGGCCCAAGCCATTGCTGCCCGTACCTATGCCCTTTATGAACGGGAAAGACAGCGGAAAAATCCCGTTTACGATTTAGGGGATAGTCCAGACCGTTGGCAAATTTATAAAGGTGTAAGTAGTGAATCTCCTAAAACTTACACCGCAGCAGATACCACCGCAGGCAAAGTCTTAACCTACAATAACCAAATCATTCTTTCCGTCTTTCACGCTTGTTCTGGTGGACACACTGAAAACGTTGAAGATGTTTGGGTTAGCAAAGAACCTTACCTGCGGGCTGTTCCCGACTTTGACCAAAAGATCAAAGAATGTAACTGGGTAAAAACCTTCACTCCTGGAGAAATTAGTGCCAGAATTTCCGGTGTTGGTAATGTCAAAGACATGATTATCGAAACTCTTTCACCTTTCAAAAGTGTCAAATCCTTAAAAATTATTGGTGATAAAGGGACTAAAGTTCTCCAAGGTGAAGAAGTTAGAACCGCACTCAAAATTAAAAGTACCCGGTTTATTGTTAGTAAAGATGCAAATGGCGGTTTTATCCTGCAAGGATTAGGCTTTGGTCACGGTTTAGGAATGAGCCAATGGGGAGCTTACGAATTAGCAAAACGTGGTGCAAACCACCTGCAAATTTTAGGATACTACTACAAAGGTGTAGCCCTGACACCCATTCAAGCAAAGTAGCAGAAGAAGGAGTCAGGAGTCACCGAGTCAGGAGTCAGGAGGAATAAAGAAAGAAGAAAGAAGAAACAAGCAAATTTCTCTTCTATTCCCTATTCCCTATTCCCTGTTCCCTGTTCCCTATTTGCTTATTCTGAAATTCCTGTTCTAACAAATCTGCTTCTGTAGAATAAACAGAATCTTCTTTACCAATAACTTTTTCTGTGGCAAATTCACGAGCAAAAGCGATCTTTTTCTGCAAAGAATCATCTGCACCTGCTAATAATCTAGCTCGTTCTTGACGTTGAAGATTGCGAGTAGAAACCTGATCATTGCGTCGTTTAATCCAAAAATACCGGATTAAAGGAATAGCTAAAAAACCAATACCATAAGCTAATAGAAGTCCATAAATCCCTTGCACAAAAGCGACTAATCCCCCAATTTGAGTCGCAATTGTGCCATTTTTCAATAAATTACCCAGGATTAAAGCCCCAACAAAATTCACTCCTCCCAAACCAGCACTGAGCATAAGTTGTCCAGAACTGGCAGAACTAAACTTCCAGGAAAATTCATGCAAATATTCAGATATTGAGCGCCGCTGTTTTTTACTTGCTCTTACCTGTAATTCTGGGAAATAATAAACTATTTGCCCGTCAGAACTTACCTGGGGCATTCCATTAAATCTTACCAGCACAGGCAGCATATAATCCTCATATTCTTGTTGATATTTTGCGCCAATATCATCTAAATAAGGAGCAATTTGTTCTGCAACTACAGCACCTTGATTATTACTAATCACAGCCCCAATTTCTTCCCAGCGACGTTCTTCCAAATTGGCGTTAGGATCACCATCACCAAAGAGGAATGAAAACACAGCTTCAAAAAAATTCATTTCATTATTTTCACCCCGTTCCCTCCGTCGTTCTTGGTAGCTATCACGATGATTTGGGCTAAAATACCAGAATAAATCTGGAAAGAAAAAGAAATTAAAACCTCTAGAATTATTACTGCGATTGTCATTATCCCGATCTGAACTAGCAGTCATGATTATAGTGATAGTCACAAGAATCAGAACGATAGAAGTAACTAAAAGAATGCCAAAGGAAATCCGAATTAGGTAAAATAGCACAGACCAAACTTTTTTCCACCATTCCTGCAATCGGATTTGCAAGTATTTATTGCGGATAATATCCCGAAAATTTTTGGGAAATTGGTAAACAACATCACCTGATTCTGCAACCTGCAAATGTCCCCCAGCGTCAGCAGCAAGGGCTAATAAACTTTGGTTGACTTCAGCTATATTTAATCCTATCTGGGTGGCTACATCACCAACTGTGACTCGGTAGCCCAGTTGTTCCACAGAACGCATAATGGCGGGATTGGGAGTCATAAATTTGCCATTTTGTTATATTTTGGTTTACCTTTATTCAGTATAATTGAACTAAAATTTCTTTTCTTTGCAATTCTTAATTGCAATCATACTTTTCACAAATTAGCTAGGATTTATATATACACCTATGGTTCAGTACAGTCTCGCTCAAAGCCCGGAACTTATCCTGATTGTTCCTGGTAAAGATTCCGCTAAAGCCCGTGATAAAGCCATGGATCAACTAATGGAACTCATGGAGGCTGGTGAATTACCAACGGAACTAGAAGAGGGATTTGGTCCGCAACAATTAATTGAGGTGAAAGAACCAACTACAGATACTTCTAGCCGTGAAGATGAGATTACCCAAGCCGTGCAAATTCTCAGTAATTTAGCTTCCCTGAAGTTAAAAGTCCAAGAATCACGCACTGAAGCCTTAGAAATTCGTCAGGCCATTGATGTGCTGTTTTCCGATAAATCTGTCACCGAGGAAGAAATAACCCATCTTAAAGAAGGTTTTAAAGTTCTCAAAAATTTTGCTCAAGCTAATCTGCGTTACCAGGAAGCGAGGGGAAAAGCAGAACAAGCTAGACAAGTTTTAGATCAAGCTCTCAAATCACCGGAGTAATATTAGATTGAATATCTCCAGAAAATAATGTAGAGACGTTCCATGGAACGTCTCTACAAGGGTTTTAGCTTTCCCGACAGAAGCCCCACGCTCACTATACCGGAGCGTGGGATGAATGGCGCGTGAGTTGACGACAGTTCCCTGACTAATGTGCGTAGCACGAGAGAAGGGAACAGGTCGGAAACGAACACTCTTTTATTCTTCTGGTAAATTTTGGTTCTCCTATTGATAGATGTTCCATTTTCGTTTGCTATCTACCAGAACTCAAGGATAAACCAAATTATTACAGTCAAAAGGCATCATTAACTCAACTTAAAAAAGACCGCCCTTGGTACAAAGATATTCATTCTCAGGTGCTACAGGAAGTCCCAAAGAAGGTTGAATTAGCTTTTGACCGATGGCTAAAAGGTGATGTTAATGGGAAAAAGTCGGGTAGACCTAGACTTAAAGGTGTTGGACAATACAAAACATTTACGTTTCCCCAATTTAAACAACATCACTTTGTCAATAACAAGATTACACTATCAAAAATAGGCGATATAAAAGTAATTGTTCATCGTCAAATACCCGATGGGTTTGATATTAAAACTGTGTCTGTTACTAAAAAAGCAGACGGGTATTATGTAACTCTAAGTCTTGACGACAAAACAGTTCCAACGATTAAACCTGATTTTAATGCTAATAATATTGTTGGTATTGATGTAGGTTTAATAGATTTTATTGTCACCTCAGATGATGAAAGAATTGCCGCTCCTAAGTTTTTACGCAAAGCTGAACGCAAATTAAAATCTGCACAACGTCGTGTTTCTCGCAGAAAGAAGGGATCTAATCGTCGTAAAAAAGCGATTAAAAAACTGGGTATTCAACATAAGAAAGTATCAGATACCCGCAAAGATTTTCATTTTAAAACTGCAAATAATCTACTAAAAAAGTATGATGTAGTAGCTGTTGAAAAGTTAAACATCAAGGGACTTGCTAGAACAAGATTGGCAAAAAGTATTAACGATGCTGGTTGGGGACAATTTATTTCAATACTAACAGTCAAAGCCGAAAATGCTGGGCTGAAGGTAGTTGCTGTAAATCCCAACGGGACAAGCCAAGAATGTTCTAGTTGTGGTCACAAAGTTAAAAAGCCGCTATCTCAAAGAATGCACAACTGCCCTGTATGTCATGGGAGTTTGTGTAGGGACTTGAACGCGGCTATAAATATCAAGAACCGTGGGACACACGGTCTTAAAGCTCAGTCAATGTCTTCATAGAAGAGTCGCGCTCGTTGCCCACACTCACCTGTTCGCGCAAGCGTGCCGCAAGGCATAAGGGAGTGTGTGGAGTATGTCACCTCTAATTGGAATAGTTTACAATTTACTAATTGGTCGCCGCATAGTCTAATTTTTGAGGATGCAAGGCTGTATCTGAGGTTTGAATACAAGCACTGAAGTTATAGCCATATTAGTAAAAATCCCAAATTTATGAATAGAAATCCTCATGAACGAAGCAATTCTGCGCGAAGGCAAGAACTTCGCAGTGAAGAAGAAAGTTTCCGACTGCAACAGGAAGAGGGACGACTTGAATCTGGCAAACGGAGATCTATATTTGCCTGGATTATCAATAGCATTTACCTGCTAGTGGGAATGCTGGAAATCCTGCTGATGTTACGCTTCTTTCTGCGTTTTTCCGGGGCAAATACGCAAAATACCTTTGCCCAGTTTATTTACAATCTTTCTGCTCCCTTCATTGCGCCATTTTCCACCTTGTTAATTAGTCCTGTTGCTGGAGGTGGAGCGAATGTTTTTGATGTCAATGTCCTAATTGCAATTATCGTGTATGCTCTCTTAGGCTGGCTCAGTGTATGGCTGGTCAGATTTCTCTCTGGTCGGTAGAGAAAAGTTGAAAAATGAACGGATTTAATTTAATACTATTGTTAAGCCCTGACAGTGTCAAGAGTTCTAGAGAAATTTGCCACAGCAATGGATGGGTGTGATATTATAGGAAACTGCTACACAAATTTAAAAACAATCACAATTTAAGCGATCATGGCTCTGACTCAACAGCGCAAACAAGAAATAATTTCTGGCTTCCAAGTTCATGAAACCGACACCGGTTCGGCTGATGTCCAAATTGCCATGCTAACTGACCGCATTAACAAGCTCAGTCAACATTTGCAAGCTAACAAAAAAGACCATTCCTCCCGCAGAGGACTGTTGAAGATGATTGGTCAAAGAAAGAGTCTTCTGGCTTATATCCAAGCAGGTAGTCAAGAAAGATATAAAGCTTTAATTACTCGTCTCGGTATTCGCGGTTAGGAACTAATTCTTATGGCTGCTGAAGAATCGGAACGTAGTCCATTGCCTTTTGAGCCAAACAAAAAGCGTCCCAAGCCCGCTAAGACTGTAACTAAGTCCGTCATTAAAACCCAAGCACCCCAGGAAAAACCGCAACAGCAACGTCGTTATTCTAAACAAGAAATGGCGATTCCTGAAGTAGTCAGCCAGCGAATGATTCGCAGAGTGGCTGGTTTTTGCGGTATTCCCACAGCTTTAGGGATTACTAGTTTGATAGTTAGCTATCTATTAGTTACCTTGGCTGATATCCAACTTCCGCCTATCGCCGTTTTATTGGTGAATATGGGATTGTTTGGGTTAGGTGTGGTGGGAATTACCTATGGTGTTCTTTCTGCTTCTTGGGATGAAGAAACACCGGGAACTTTTCTAGGTTTTGATGAATTTAGCACTAACTGGGGAAGGATGACCGAAGTTTGGCGTGATACCCAGAAAAAGAACGTCTAACAAGCAGCGTCCAGGTAATAACTGTAATGTGGGGTAATTTGGAAAATGAGTTTTGAAGTGGAATTTATATCACTTTAACTTCAAGTTTAAAAGACTGTATTTTTCTAGTTTATACCCAATATTCAGCAAAAAATACCTGGCGCTACATTTGTATTTATATATTTAACCACAGATATTTTTGACCCATTGAAATGGCTTGATTCTAGAAATAGCAGAAATATATGAAGATATTATTAATATTTAATTTTCCAATTTAGAGGATGTTTGAAAAGTGGTATTCCGTAATTTTCATCACATTGCTACCCCCCTTTCCCCTTGTAAAGGGGGGAAACAATAAAAATCCAGTTCCCTCCCCTTTACAAGGGGAGGGTTAGGGTGGGGTAAAAAATATTTGATACATCAACCATAACTTTTCAAACACCCTCTTAGTTATAAGTAGAACGGCTTGAATAATTCAAAGTTTGTAGTGAGGAATTTATTCCTTATTTGAGGGCTGAAGCCCTTACTACGAAATCATCTCCAGATTTTTTACATTACTTAATCTACTTTGATTTATTTTCGTCTACTTACTTAGAAAAAAATAGCAGATAGATTAAACCACAATTCAGACAGGACTGCGTTGAGGAATATATAAGGTGTAGTGAAGCGTTGGCAAAAAAGATGTATCATAAATCATGAGGAGAAAAATGATACCTTAACCAATATTACAAATGGAACCATTAACAACTGGTGCTATTGCTGTTGCGACCGTACTTGCTACCAAAGCCTTGGAAAAAATTGGCGAAAACATTGGAGACACTTTATCTCACAAAACTCAGCAGTTTTTAGAATTGTTGAAACAGCGACTACCTGGAACTTTCGCAGCTATTGAACAAGCACCAGAACAACCCCTTAATTATGGTCAAGCTGTACTGGAAATAGAAACCGCAGCGACAACAGACCCTAATATTAGTCAAGCTATCCAGGAATTGGTCGCAGCAGCAAAAGCAGCACAAAATCCTAAAATAGCGGACATTCTAGCGACACCGAATTTAGAGAAATTAGCGGACAAAATTGGTATGGTTGTCATGTCTGGAGGGACAGGAACAATTAATACTATGAACTTTTAACCAGATTTAAAAACTAAAACTTCTACTTGTGGGATTTTTACCCCCTCTTATGAAGCAGAGAAACAAGAAAATCCAGTTCCCTCCTTTCTTATGAAGTAGAGAAACAAGAAAATCCAGTTCCCTCCCCTTAGCAAGGGGAGGGTTAGGGTGGGGTTAAAATATTTAATACATTATAAGCTTTATGACTGACAACTTTAGCAAGTTCACAGATAAAATAGGTGCTGTTGCTTTACCAGGTGGTACAGTTCAGGTAAACACAATAAATATTGACGGACAAAAAAAGTTAACTCCTACTAAAGATATACCCTATCGTGGTTCTGTTCATTTTGTCGGACGAGAAACAGAACTGACAACTATCCATGAAGATTTGCGACGGGGAAATTATGTAGCAATAACCGGAATGGGTGGTTTGGGTAAAACTGAATTAGTTACTCAATACGCCACACAATATCAAGATCATTATGATGGCATAATTTGGTTTAATGCTAGACAACGTATTCTCGCAGCAGAAGTATTTGACCTTTTTACATCTAAATTCGGTTTGGAAATTCCCCAAACTCAGGGAGGAAAGCTGCTAACTCTCCAAGAACAGGTAGCTTGGTGTTGGTCAAAATATCCAAAAACACAAAAACCTGTTTTAATTGTCATTGATGATTTAACTGATTTAACACAGTTACAAGATGTTGTTCCCACAGAAATACGCTTTCGGCTTTTGATAACCACTCGACCACAACATTTAGACCCTCATTATATTCAAGAACTACCTTTAAAGGTTCTATCACCACCAATAGCATTAGAACTTTTACAAAAGCAATTGGGAAAAAATCATCAGCGAGTTGTCAATGAACCAGAAACCGCTACAAAAATATGTGAGTTTTTGGGAAATTTACCTTTGGGGATAATTTTAGTCGGAAGTTATTTAACAACAGACTTGGGACTTTCTCTAACTGAAATGTTAGAACGGTTGCAAAAACGTAAGTTAGCGGAAGCAGCTTTACAAAAAAGAGAAACTATCAATCAAACTCAATTGGGAATTAAAGCCGCTTTTAATTTAACTTGGGAAACACTGGATATTCAAACTCAATATCTGGGAGCATTTTTAAGTTTATTTTCTCCTCAGTTTATTCTTTGGGATTTGGTAGTTTGGGTAATTGAGTTTGAATTAGAGAATGAAAAAAAACAACTAATTTGGACAGAGGAAGAATTAACTACTTCTAAAAAAAGACTTTATCAAGTTAACTTTTTACAAACAGGACAAGAATCACCAGAAGCTTATACAATTCATAATTTAGTGCGGTTATTTTTGCAGGAACAGTTAGCAAAAGTTGGAGAAAAGCAGCCAATTCTCGAAAGAACTTTTATTACTCTTATAATAGCCGTTGCTGAAACATTTCCTCAATTACCCATTTCTCAAGATATTGAATATGTCACAACTTTTGTTGTTCATTGGGAAGATTTAGGAACTCGGTTAATAGATGAAATTAATCAAGAAACAGCAGCAGAGAATAATTTACCAGTATCTATGGTTGATGAAGAAATATTTCTAGTGTTTGTAACTTTAGGAAGATTTTATAAAGGAAAAGGATTATATCAAGTAGCAGAATTTTGGTATCAGCAATTGGTAAAAGTTTGTCAAACTTTATTTACAGGTGATCATCCTCATGTTGCTACTAGCTTAAACAATTTAGCAGGTCTTTACCATAGCCAAGGAAAATACAGTGAAGCTGAACCTCTCTACCTTGATGCTTTAGAAATGACAAAGCGGCTATTTACAGGCGACCATCCTGATGTTGCTACTAGCTTGAACAATTTAGCAGTTCTTTACCGTAGCCAAGGAAGATACAGTAAAGCTGAACCTCTCTACCTTGATGCTTTAGAAATGACAAAGCGGCTATTTACAGGCGACCATCCTGATGTTGCTAATAGCTTGAACAATTTAGCAATTTTTTACCAAAGCCAAGGAAGATACAGTGAAGCAGAACCTCTCTTCCTTGATGCTTTAGAAATGAGAAGGCGGCTATTTACAGGCGACAATCCTGATGTTGCTAATAGCTTAAACAGTTTAGCAATTTTTTACCAAAGCCAAGGAAGATACAGTGAAGCAGAACCTCTTTACTTTGAAGCTTTAGCTATGTTTGAACGAGTGCAAGGAACTAATCACCCTAATACAATAACCGTTCGGAACAATTTGCAATTTTTACAACAGCAACTCATACCTCTTCCCTTTTATATAGGTTTGTTGAATAATCTATTAGCTGTGTTAACTTTACTATTGCATCGTTTACAGCTACTAATCAAACGTATCATTATCTTTTCCTGGCGTTTGTTTCGACGTTAACAACAGATTACTAACCTTTAATAAAGTATCACTATGCAGTTTTTTTGTATTGCATTACAAAGATAAATTTTTATTTAACAGTTGAATTAGATTAACTTGCAATCTTGCTGCATTATATTACAGAATTAAAATTTTACTTTGCAGTTTTATTGTATTGTATTAAACCAATAACGTAAGTTGCTAGTTAGGCACACTGTCAGAATCAGGATATCCAGGATTAAAGGACGAACAGGATTAAAAGATGAATTTTATTATCAATTACCTATTACCAATTATCCATTGGTTACTGAGCGAAGTCGAAGTACCAGCCTCAACTAAATAACTAGCAACTTAAGCTAATAAAATTATTGCTGCTGTAACCAACCTTCCAAATCTGCTACAGTCGCAAAATCCAACAACACATCACATAAATCTTCAATCTGTACCAACGATAATCCCTGAACCTGCGACAACAACTCATCAGGAATATTACCCAACCGTCGTTTTAACAAACGTAATGCGATTGATAAAGCTTCTTCCCCTCTACCTTCTTCTTTCGCTTCCTGTATAGCTCTTGGCTCTTCTAAATCTAATCCCAACATGGTTATAATCTCCTTGCGACTAAATTTTTTAAACTTGTAAACAATAATCGTCGTAATTAAATCTATTATCGCTGCTTCCGACTGTTTCCGCGCCTCAGCTAACAAAAACCGTGCTGCTTCTATTGCTTCAGTATCTTCTTTAATCGTCAGCAACATCAAACCTAATCCTAACGGTTGCTGCTGTACATCCCCCAATTCATCTAAATATACCCGACTAACTTGATCACCTGCTAATAAAGACCGATGAATCTTTAAATTTGATGGTTCTAAACTCCGCGAACCAAAAATTATCACACCATACCAATCATCATAACGAATAGAATGGCGATGGAGAAACAGGGATAATTCGGAAAAGAAGCGAAAATATAAATTTTCATCTTTTTGAAACTGCACTTCTGCAAAAAACACCACTGGAGAAACCGCATTAGCTGGAGGTAAAAACACCCCATCAATTCGGAAAGCTGTTTCTTTGACTTCCACCGATTCAAACTGATAACTATTGGCTTCTGCTGGTGGTTCATCTACTAATTCAAACAACAAACTAGGAAATTGTTTGAACAATTTATAAAAAATCGAATCCCGTCGCATTATTAATGAAAATTCTACTGTATAACAATTATATAGCATTTCCTAGTCTAATGAAGTACAAAATTATCTGCGTTTATCTGCGTCCATCTGCGTTTGATTATTAACTCTTGTACCTCACTTGAATGGGAATTGCTATATTTGATTTGTAAACACTATGACTGGATAGATTAAAATGTTTAATTGTAATCAAAAACTTATGCTTCTACGCCTCCCCTTATGGAAAAGAATATTAATTTAATTTTCGTAAGTTGGGTTGAATGAAGTGAAACCCAATATTGGCAGTAGGATAGTAAGATTTGTTGGGTTTCCTTGCGTCAACCCAACCTACAATAAATGTTGTTTTACATAAAGGGAACGGTAGAGCCAATTTTTCTAGTAAAATTCAGCACAAATTACTCTCTATTTAGGAGAAAGTACCTGACGCTACATTTTTTTTCATAAGTTTTTGTTGTTAATCTAAAGTTAGTTAATCAAAAATCTACTTAAAAAAGGAACTTGTAAATGATTATCGTCATGAAAGTTGGTTCCCCACAGGAAGAAATAAATCGGATTACCACAGAATTATCAGGCTGGGGACTAACACCAGAAAAAATTATTGGTCAACATAAAGTAGTCATTGCTTTGGTTGGGGAAACTGCGGATTTAGACCCGCCCCGCATTCAAGAATTAAGTCAATGGATTGAGCAAGTATTACGAGTGGAAGTACCCTACAAACGAGCCAGTCGCCAATTCCGTCATGGAGAAGCTTCTGAAGTGGTGGTGAATAGTCCTCAAGGTGATGTGGTGTTTGGTGAACATCATCCTTTGGTAGTTGTCGCTGGACCCTGTTCTGTGGAAAATGAAGAAATGATTGTAGAAACAGCACTGCGGGTAAAGGCGGCAGGAGCTAAGTTTTTACGCGGTGGGGCATATAAACCTCGTACTTCACCTTATGCTTTTCAAGGTCATGGTGAAAGTGCTTTGGAATTGTTAGCTACAGCCCGGAAGGTCAGCGGACTGGGGATTATTACGGAAGTAATGGATACGGAAGACTTGGAGAAAATTGGCGAAGTTGCTGATGTGATTCAGGTGGGGGCGAGAAATATGCAGAATTTCTCCATGTTGAAGAAAGTGGGAGCGCAACCCAAACCAGTCCTGCTAAAACGGGGTATGGCGGCAACTATTGAAGATTGGTTAATGGCGGCTGAGTATATTTTAGCGGCGGGTAATCCCAATGTAATTTTGTGTGAACGGGGAATTAGAACTTTTGACCGTCAGTATACTCGCAATACCCTAGATTTATCCGTTGTGCCAGTTTTGCGAAAATTGACCCATTTACCGATTATGATTGATCCTAGTCATGGTGTGGGTTGGTCTGAGTTTGTTCCTGCTATGGCGAAGGCAGCGATCGCTGCGGGTACAGATTCGCTAATGATAGAAGTACATCCTAACCCAGCTAAAGCCTTATCAGATGGACCCCAATCTTTAACCCCAGACCTGTTTGATAAATTAATGTCAGAATTATCCATAATTGGTCACCTCATGGGACGGTGGCCAAATTAACGCCCCCATTCGCTTTTTAATATCCAATCCAAGACAATTCAGGGCGCAGACCCTGCGCCCCTACAGTAGGATATCACTACTTTCTAGAACTGTTTCATCTAGGCTTTCTTTAACCCTACGGATTGGTAAATTAGCAATTAAAGCCGTTGTCCGTTGGCTGCTTTCTAGGGAAAACTCCAAACCATCTGTTTCTATTTCGACATAGCGACAAACGATTTCCAGGATTTCCTGACGCATTTTTTCTAAAGTTTGGGGGTCTAAGTCCGTACGGTCATGGGATATTACCACTTGCAGACGACGTTTAACATCATCGCGGCTGTTATCGGGACTACGAGCAAAAAATTTTTCTAAAATTTCAAGAATCATTGCGGGTATGTGTAAGGCAGAAACACTGGCAAATAAATTAAACAATTTTTGACCACAACATCTTTCTCAACCGAGAGAAGATACTTTTACTAGATGAGTCAAGCTCCAGAAATTCGACAGTTTCCCCTTCCAATCTCCGAGCAATATTCTCAAAAGCGGTGGCAGCTAAAGAGGGAGTGTCTGATAATACTAAAGGTTCGCCCCGATTGGTAGAGACAATCACCCGCTCATCGTCGGGGATGACTCCAATTATGGGAATGGCGAGAAGTTCCTGAACGTCCTGTACAGACATCATATCATTTGCCTCTACCATTGCCGGTCTAATTCTATTAACTATTAAGTTAATCTTTTTGACACCTTGGGCTTCGAGTAATCCTACTACCCGGTCAGCATCACGGACAGCGGAAATTTCGGGAGTGGTGACAATCAGGGCTTCTTTGGCTGGTGCAGTCGCATTTTTAAACCCCATTTCAATTCCTGCGGGGCAGTCAATCATTACATATTCGTACTTTTGTGCTAGGGCATTTACCAGTAACTTCATTTGGTCAGGTGTGACGGATTCTTTATTGCGATGTTGGGTAGCTGGGAGGAGTACCAAATTAGGTTGTCGTTTATCTTTAACCAAAGCTTGTTCTAGACGACACTCCCTAGCCAAAACTTCCACCGCTGTATAAACAATCCGATTTTCTAGTCCCAGAAGTAAATCTAAATTTCTCAGTCCGAAATCTGCATCAATTAAGGCTACTTGTTTGCCTATTTTGGCTAAAGCCATTCCTAAATTAGCTGAAACTGTGGTTTTACCCACTCCCCCCTTACCGGAGGTAATGACAATAATGCGGGTCATGATAATGCTTTATGAGAGTTCAGGGAACAACAATAAAATATTTAAAGCTATTGATTGATTCTAACTTTAGTAACCTAACAGAAATTAATTACATATACAGCATATTGCAGGTAAATGAGGTACAAATTTTAATCATCAAGCCTTGCACCGAAAGGATTTTACTGCTGAATGTTGAAAGCTGCTGTAGATTCTTAACTAAGCAAGAATTTTAGATCAGATTTTGTGTAACTAATTGCGTCCGACTACTTAATTGACTGCGGGAAAAATCAGCGGCTTTAACAATGCGAATTCCTTCAGATGTAATATGTGCAACTTCAGGAAAGAAGCTGGTGAGGGCTTTTTCTGGTGATCTAGCGACAGCATCAGCAATTCGCAATTGGGTTGGTTCCATTTGCAAGGCCATGATCAGAGATTCCCGATTCCCACCGGCACCAGCATGGGCAACTCCCCGCAATCTTCCCCAAATGAGAATATCCCCATCGGCAATGACGATACCACTAGGATTGATATCTCCTAAGATAACTACCGTACCGGGATGACGAATTTCTACACCTGATCTCACTGTCATTTGCAGATAGAGGGCATCTGCTAGGGCGCTGGGAGTCGGTTGAATATCGGACGTGAGGGATGTGTGGAGTTGGGTTTGTTCTACGGAATAACCCAGGGTACAAGCAGCGATCGCTGTTTGTCTCCGACTGGTAGCTACGGATTTTAGTTGAATTTGGTATGTATTTAAAGTTTCTGCCAAATCTTGCAATTGTCTATTATCTAACAATCTATCTTTTGCTACTAGATGCAGGGATGTATTTGGTTTCCGTAAGCGATCGCCTGCATTGAGACGCTGTTTCATTTGTTGCCAAATTTCCCACCAATTGAATTCTGATGGTGATACTTGAGATTCCGTGGGCAAAATCAATAATAGTCGCTCCCCTTCAGTTTTTAACTGAACTTGAATATTATGATCTACCTTTTGTCCTAGTAATTCTAAATCAGCACTTGGTAAATCAGATAAAATCGAACCAGATTCCCCCCCATTAGGAATATTAGATTCTGGATTTTCAGCAGCAGAATTACCTTTTAAAAAGGCAATTACTGAATTTAACTCTGAATTAGGGATAACAGGATCAGATTCTACTTTATGATCAGCAAAATCTGGATTGATCTCGCCAGAGTTAGAATTATTTACCTCTTGATCAACTTGATGAAAAACTGATTCTGATTTAGAAAATTCAGCCTTTATTTCCTCAGATTTAGCAGAATTACCAGCATCTACATTATTTTCGACAGAATGAGAATTATTTACCTCTTGATCAACCTGATGAGAAATAGATTCTGAATTAGGAAATTCAGCCTTTATTTCCTCAGATTTAGCAGAATCAGAATTCATGCAGCACTAGCCAAAATACACCAATATTTTAAATTGATAATTGTCAATTATTAATTGTCAACTGTCAATTGTTCACATATCAATCTTTGATAAACCGTTCCCAAAGCATCAGCATTGCCGACATTACCGGGAAACAATACAACTGGCAAATTAGGAAACAGGGGATGATCAGATGGTGTAATTACCATTGAACAACCTGCTAAAATTTGACCAAGTAATCGGGCTGAAGTTAAAGCCAGTCCCGTACTGAGAACATCATTAGAAGTAATACCCCCCTTACTGATGAGAAATCCTAGATCAGATGGTAAACCCTGGACAACATCCATAAGTAAAGCGGAAACTGTACTGCCAAAATCTAACCTAGTTTTGACATCTTTAAAAGCCAACTCCTGCCGACTAGTATAAACTACTGGTGTTTTACCAGCATTATGTACTACTTTGACATTTTCGAGAATCTCCGTTAGCAGTTTAGCAGATTCATTTACCCCATTTTCCAGTAATCTACCCACATTAACTTCAATACCTACAGTCCCCTCAACTTGTAATAATGATTCTAACTGTTGAGTTGTCTTTTTAACGTGAGAACCCACAATAATTGCACCAGGTTTACCACCGCGCACATATTTTGCCATATTTTCAGCAGCAATGGGTTGGGGTGGTAAGGCAGCCAAAGCTGTTAAAATACTCGCAGCAGAACGGAATAAAAACCGTTTTCCCCGACTTGCGGCTGTTAATACATCTACCGCAAAGATATTAAGATCATCTTGATGTTCTCCGTCTACGACACCACAGTGATTATTCTCAAGTTGTAACAAGCTTTCTAAACTACCAGCACGGATATCTGCGAGTAAAAATCTAGTAACAGTATCTTCTTTAATCCGTCCCTTGGTTTTTTCTTCCACATATTTAGGCAGATAGCTGTAATTATATCCAAAGACAGAATCACGAGCAAATTCTGTTTCATGTACGGGAGTGGGAACACCATCAATAATTAGATAGTGAATACTATCGCGGGTAATTCTTCCCCCTTCAAAAAATGCCGGCACAAGAAAATGAGCATCAAATGGACCGAGTTCTTCAGCAATAACATCAGTTTCTATAGGATAATGTCCGCGTAAGGTGGAGTCAGAACGACTAACTACAAGAAAATCCTCTATTTTTTCGGCTGCTAAGGCAAGTTTAAGGTTATGACAAACTTCTCTAGTTACAAATGCGGCTGCTTCTGGAGTCAGAGAACGAGTATTAGTTAAAATAAAGAAAATGGGGGCATCATCTTTTAATCCTAAACGTAAAGTTTCTACATCCCAACGCATTAATAATAAACAACTATGGACGGTTTGTGAACCAGTGGGATCATCATCAAGGACAATTATTTTAGGTTGGTTATTCATTTTAGGAAATTTAAACTAGACTCTCTGTAATTTTCACAAGTTCTGCTTGCACATCTAAGGCAATCTGTAATGATTGATTGAGAAGTTGAGCATACTCACTAGCTTGACTACTAACTGGTAAGGTTTGCAGATTAGCTAAATTATTTACCACTAAATCTTGGTTATTAGCAAGCAATTTTTTATTATCGCGCAAAATCCGTTCACTTTTTAAGGCGCGAACTAAATCTTCTCTAATCAGTTATAGTGCAGATATTACCTGTTCTCTGTCGCTAATGCTACTTTGGGAGTTACCGGAGTTACCAAGTTGATCATGAATATCTATAGCTTGGACGACTTGGTGATATTTTTCAACTTCGTCTAGTAGGATTGTGAGTGCCAAAGCTGCAAAAGCTTCGTTGAGAAAAAAGACTATCCGCTTTTCCTTGTCTGCCAGTCGCTTAACCAAACTTACAGAGAATTAACAAGATATTGCCGATATGAGTAATTTAATTGTCTGAATCAGGATTTCCAGGATTTAAGGATTTTCAGGATGTTGGTTATGATTCTGATTTTCGGGGTTATAACATTTTACAATTAACAAGATACAGTAATTTGATTATTTATTTTTTATTAATATAGACATCTGGTGAAAATTAAATATGCTGATCCTATAACCCTTGTAGAGACGTGACCTGGGTAGGAATTATCGCCGCCACATTCTTTTTTGGAGATGTCATTATTTGAATCTCATTTTTTTAAACATGAGTTTCTCCTGTTCCCTCTGAAAAGGAAAGGCTTTTGGGCATAATTATTTTTTTCCTCTATGCTTCTGCGGAATATGGGTTGAAAATATCAAAGCAAATATTAATTCACTTGTATTAATAAATAAAAATTTAGTTATTCAGTTATTAAGTTTTTATACTTTTATAATCAGAGCCTTGACTTCAATATAAATGATACTGATATGATTAGACTTAATAATTTCTTCTTACTTAGGAGTATCTACCAATGGCTATAGGTTGGGGTGTTTACGATAATTTTTCTACTTCTAATGGCGTTGAAAGCCCTTCGCCATCTTTTGCTTTAACTAATTTTTATACCACAGTTTTCAACGTTCTTGGTTTCAGAAACTACGATGATGCTACGGCTGATCGTATTTTTGCTCACACCTTTGCAGGTTTAAATCAAACAAATTCTGGTGCTACCCTAGTAGCTGCTACCCTAGAATATAATCTTCAAGCAGCCGCAGGTGGTTCTCAAAATGATAGTATTGCCTTGAGATTTCTTAGTGGTGCGAGTGGTTATAGCTCAGGTCCTACTGCTAATTCCGCTTGGTGGTCATTTCTGGGTACAGTAGAAAGTGGCGCTAATACTCTCAGCAATTGGAGTCCAGGTGATACTGCCTATCACACATTAAATTTAGGTAATTTAGCAGGTACAATTAATGACCTAGAAGGGTGGTATCCTGGTTCTCCCTATTCTAGTATTACTACTGGCGCACTTAGTCCGTCTTTTACGATCAATCCTTCTGGTAGTGTTTCTCTAATTTCCACAATGGAAAATGAAGGAGTGTTAGATGTAGCAATTCAGGATGATACAAACGTAGATTTCCTGCAATTAAATGTTCATTATAAAGGCGATCGCAACACCAATAAAAATGACGTAATTACTGGATTTGCTGGTAATGATACCCTACAGGGACTGACTGGGGATGATATTCTGTTGGGTGGTGCTGGTAACGATACACTTGATGGTGGTGCTGGTAATGATTATCTTGATGGGGGAGGAAATGGCTTTGGAGGAGGAAACTGGAATTATTTCCTTGGTAGTTTAGGGTCCGATATCTTCGATGGCACATCGGGCTTTGATTATGCGGATTACAGTAATGGTACTGGGCTTTTCGCTGCCCCCGCTAATGGTTTCGTTTCCCCAATTACCTTTTTTGTTCCCCAGGGTATCGTTCAAAAATCTGTAGATGGTAGCCAAGATCAGTTAATTAATGTCGAAATCGTCGTAAGTGCATATACTCTCAGTACAAATGCTAATTTAAATGATACCATTGATGTTTCTTCTGCTCCTAGCGGTGTTTTGGTTGACCTCCGTGGAGGAATTGGTCCAATCCTGCAATATATCAGCACACCTCTGCCAAGTTGGCCAAGTTTGAATTACACTGTCTGGGGTTTTGATAATGTCAATGGGAGCAATTTCAATGACGTATTATATGGTAGTAACTCCGGCAATAGCTTCTTAAATGGCAATGGTGGTAATGATTGGCTGCAAGAAGATGATACTTATGGTGTTGGCAATGATATCCTCAATGGTGGCTCTGGTAATGATACCTTAATTGCTGCTGCGGGTGACGACATCCTGGATGGTGGTACTGGCAATGATCAGTTAGTTGGTGGTACTGGCAATGATGTTTATTTTGTCAATTCCAGCCTTGATACAGTCACAGAATTAGTTAATGAGGGTACGGCTGATCTTGTTAAATCTTCTATTAGCTACACATTGGGACTAAACGTAGAAAATTTGACTTTAACAGGTATTACCAATATTAATGGTACTGGTAATATTCTTGATAATGTGATTAATGGTAATACTGGCAATAATACCTTGAACGGTTTAGCTGGTAATGACAACATTAATGGTGGTAGTGGTAATGACATCATTTTTGGTGGTAGTAATAATGACATCCTCATTGGTGGCTTAGGTAATGACATCCTCGTTGGTGGCTCAGGGAAGGATACCCTCTTTGGTGGTCTTGGTGCAGATATATTTGGGTATAATGCTCTGAGCGAGTCTTTATTGTCTACCTTTGATGTGATTAAAGATTACAATTATAGTCAAGGTGATGTGATAGATGCACCTCTAGGTGTTACAGGTGGTCTACTAACATCTTCTCTGGGCAATTTTGCAACTATTTCCTCCGTAGTAGGGTTGGGGAGCAATAACGCTAATGCTTTCACAGTCACTGGTTACGCTGGTACTTTCGTGGCCTTGAATAATACAATTGCTGGTTTTCAAGCTGGTAGTGATGGGATCATTTTCTTAGAAGGCTATAACATTAGTGTGGCTAATCCTGTCTGGGTTGTATAAATTTAGCTGGTAAAACCCAGCGAATTATACTGAAAACAGTTTCAGTTTCAAAAAGGTTGAATAGTTTGAGATAAAGTAGGGGTTTAGCAATGCTAAACCCCTACCACCTGTTGAGTCGCCACGATTTCCTAAGTTTGCCCTAAAAATGAATTAATTAAGTTGATGGTAAATTTATGAAACAGAAATAAATAACAAAACTTGGTTCTACCGCTCCCCTTGTGATTAAATATCCCTTTTATATTTCCAAAACAATTGCTGTATATGGGTTTTATTTAAATTAAGAGCGATTCCTCCGAAGTGCTTCGCTATCGCTTATTTTTGAACCCATTAAAGTCTTAAATCCATTCAGGACAAGGTTTTCAGCGGAATTTTATCAAAAATGGCCTCAAGGGAGCGGTAGAACCCAAAACTTTAATTATCTATTAATAAAAATAACAGCTATTAAGCTAAGAAAGTGCTACTATGGGGGAGATAATTAGGCATTTACAAATGAGACTCATCTCAGTGTCAGATATTTGGCTGTGGTGTTGTGTCAAAAAACTGATCAACTCAAACCATATTTGTTAACCAACAAATAAAATATCTGGATGATCATTAACAAAAAACCAAAAGATAGATGAAGTATCAAGGTTATTAGGATAAAAAAAACTAGAAAACATCAGAAAATTCTGATTGATAAACTGTCAAAAACACAACTATTTCAGCTAATATACATGAACCAATCTGTGAAACGTTACTCACCGCTCCAAGCTGCCCTGATTGGTGGAGCGATCGCCACAACTGCTACTATATCTGTATTTGGTCAAGCTTTGACACGCTCAGTTCATGCGGCTTTACAAGACAGTCCGAAAGCCTTAGTTGACCAAGTTTGGCAGTTGGTGAATCGTGAATATGTTGATGAAAAATTTAACCAACAAGATTGGCAAGCAATCAGACAAAGCCTATTAAGTAAAGACTATACTTCTAAAGACGAGGCTTATGTAGCAATCCGCGAAGCTTTACAGAAACTAGGTGATCCCTACACCCGGTTTATGAACCCCAAACAATATGAATCCTTGACTAGTCAAACATCTGGGGAAGTATCCGGGATTGGGATTCGGATGCAACTAAACGAAAAAACCAAACGCCTGACCGTTATTGAAGCGATAGAAAATTCTCCAGCCCTGAAAGCCGGACTCAAATCAGGTGATGAGATTATCGCAATTGATGGTAAATCTACCCTGAAAATGAGCGTGGAAGATGCCTCAAAGTTGATTCGTGGGCAGATAGGTACTTCTGTTAGTTTGGATGTAGAAAGACCAAATAACAAATTTAAAGTTAAATTAACCAGGGCGACAATAGAAGTTCCCACAGTCCGATATACCCTCAAACAAGAAGCTGGTCGGAAAGTTGGGTATATTAGATTACAAGAGTTTAGCTCTCATGCCGCTGATCAAATGCGTGTAGCCATTCGCAAGTTGAACGACCAAAAAGTTGATTCCTACGTTTTAGATTTGCGAGGTAATCCCGGTGGTTTGTTAAATGCGAGTATAGAAATTGCCAGGATGTGGTTAGATGACGGTCATATCGTCAAAACCGTAGACCGCAAAGGATCGAGCGCTCAAACACAAGCTAATCGGACAGCCATTACCAAACTACCTTTAGCAATTTTAGTTGATGGTAATTCCGCCAGTGCTAGTGAAATCCTCACCGGCGCACTCAAGGATAATAAACGGGCTGTAGTTGTTGGTAGTCAAACCTTCGGTAAGGCTTTGGTACAGTCAGTTCATGAACTAGGAGACGGTTCAGGTTTAGCAGTGACTATTGCCCATTACTATACACCCAATGGTACAGATATCAATCATAAAGGGATTGCCCCCGATATCAAGCTAGACTTGACCCAAACTCAAGAACGCCAATTAGCTTCTAATCCGAATTTAATTGGTACAAATAGCGATCCCCAATATACCCGTGCCATTGCTGTTCTTTCTAATGGCAAATTAGCACAATCAGTGACAAATCAAAATCCTCAGTCTATTAGTGTCAATGCTAAAGACTTGAAGTTTTAGCATTTGTGTAGGTTGGGTGAAGCGATAGCGCAACCCAACGCTCATGTTGGGTTATTGCTAACGCCTCCCGTCAGAGATACGTACCATTGCTGGGCGAAAGTAAACGTTCCACAACCCAACCTACGAATCAAGAGTTAATAGAGAAATTTCCTATCTTCTTCTACTACCAAAACCGGAAGAACGGCGACTTGAAGAACGGCCACCACTACCAAAACTACTACCAGAATTGCGGCGAGTAGAGCTAGAATTACCAGAAGGTGTAAGGGTACTACCACCAAAACCAGAACCAGAAGCTCGTCCAGTTGTTGTAGTCCGGTTGGCGGTTCCTGAAGACGAATTTCTGATGTTTCCTGTAGTGCGGAAAGTGGTGCGATTTCTCACTGCTGCGGGTGGTTCATTGTAGCGAGAACGGTAACTAGAAACAGCCGAATCATAGCTAGAACCATAGCCACCATGACCATTCATGATCCCACCTGGCTGATAAACGGGGGGAACATAATATTGAGGTCTAAACAACATACTACCAATAGCTTGACCAGCGACGTTACCAACTAAAGCTCCTGCAAAAGGGGCCCAAAAGCTACTTTGTTGGCGCACAATCACAGTTTCCGGTTGTCCGGTTTGGGGATTGTTTCTGGTTTCGGTGACGTTGTGGACGTACTCAAGTTTGAAGTCCTCGGTCATGTATAAGACTGGCTGACTATTTTCTACTTTTAAGTAAGTTTTCTTACCTGCTTTGATTTCATCATCAGTCAATCGTGCCATTTGCAGCTTTTCTGTGGCAAAGCTGGGGGGATTGTTATTGAGTAAAAACAAGGTATACTCACCATTGGCATCATTGTATGTACCCTGTTGTACTTCATACTGACCATCATTTAACTTGGTGGGAGTAGCAGTTTGGCTAATATTCTTAGTTGGAGAATTAGCTTGGTTTCCTCCCCCGCAAGCGACAGTTGTTAAGCACAAAGTTAAGGCTAAACAAACAACTGTAAGTTTACGTAGTATACTGATAATCATTGTGTTCATGTTTGTTTTCGGGTACTAATTACAGACTAACGAATCATTTACAGTGGGATCAATTCTGGATAATATTCCAATAATTGATCACTGGAAAGTTCATCACCTAATTGGGCTGGAGAAAAATGCACTTGGATAGCGCGGAGTTTATGTTTGTAGTGTAGATTAATTACGGCTTTAAAGGCTGCTTTCAAAGCTGGGATGTTAGCTAAATCAGTTTCTAACTCGGGAATTTCCCCTTCAGCCGCGACTGTAATCATGACAACGATGTTACGGGTGACAGGAAGTGATAAGGGCTGATTTGAGGAAGTGGAATTAAAATCAAGATTAGCCCCATATCTTTGGGCTGAGTCTGTGAATAGTTCATTGACATAATCTCCTGCTTCCCCTTGATTCCAAAAGACATCACCTTCATTAGCAGCAGCAAACCAATATTCATCATATTGTAGGAAAGTTTGGCACAGTTGCACCAATTCTTCTCCTAAAATATCCAGATCACCGTCAGCATTAATCGCTGTTCTAGCACTACTGTTAAGGACACCTAAGATTGGCGCTACTTCTTCTCCGTTTAAATGCAAGAACAAACGACAGACAATATAGCGAGTTTTTCCCATCATGCGATTAAACATTTTTTGTCTCCTGTAATTTCAGTAGATGTTGTTCACAACTGGATACTTACCTTTTTAATTTTAGTAGTCAGGAGTTAGTGGAGTATTGTTGTCTCAACTCCTTTTTGATTTTCTATATCTATAGGTGGACGCACACACAGATACATCAAAGCTCCAAACACAGGAATGATCGCAAATAACCAAAATAACTGATTATTTTGCCAACCTCGTCTTGTCATATCATCTCCTAACAACGTGGGAAATAATAGACTCAAGATGATAAAATCCAAACTCATGACGTGAATAAATCGGCTGGTTTCCCACTGTTGTCGAAAATTACCCCAGTCTCCCTGTAAACTATAGGTAAATAAAACCGCCGCACCTAAAGTTAATAAAATTCCAAAAATGCGAGAATCTAGTAATTTGAGAAATAATTTTTTTTCCCCTACAAACTTTTGATTGGGTTCTCTTAAAGCTAAATATGGTAAAAGCCCAAAAGCCCCAATAGCAAAAGCAGCACTAGCAAATGGCCAAGCAGGTATTTTTTGACCTCTACCATCAAAAAATACCACTGCACTATATATAAAAGGCCAAATTCCCATGATATTAAATAAACATATAATCAGCGGATTAATCCCTTGCCAATTTCCTGTAGAGAGATTTTTTATCAACTCAAAAGTATCCGGTTGTTCAGGAGGAGCAAAGAAAAAGGCATAGGAAACAAATCCTAGCCATAGTAAGCCAAAAGTGATTTTTCTGATCATGAATTTATGGAAATTAACTAAAAGCTTCCGAGAGATAATTTGCTGCTGCTGCGACCACAGCGATCGCACTCTCATAGTCTAACCTAGTTGGACCTAAAACTCCCACACTTCCCACTGGCACAGAACCCCGACGATAAATAGCAGAAATCAAAGTACAGGTGCGAATAGGTTCAAGAGGATTTTCTGTCCCAATCCGCACCGTTACTTTAGACTTATTTGTATCATCCATTTCTGTTTTTTCACAAATTAAATGCCAAAGTTGGTCTTGTTCTTCTTCCAACAATTGCATAATTGTCTGCACCTGCTGTACTTGAGAAAACTCAGGTTGTCGTAAGACTTCTCCAATCCCCCGCACCATAATTTGTGTAGTCGTTGGTGCAAGAGCGCGATGAGTCAATTCTACCAAAGAACTTTTCAAAAATTCGCCATAAACTCGAAATTCTTGATCTAATTCACTCCAGTCAAGGTAGCCTAATTCTAATAAACTCCTTCCTCGCAAATGACTATTCAAAAAGTTAGAAACTATCTGCAATTGATGATCAATTACCTCCGGTTCAGGTTTAGTTACTGATGATATTGAAAATAAATCCATCACCTTAGAATGGGTTTCATAACTATCTGTCACCACAATCAACATAATCTTCCCGGATTCAATTTGCACTAGTTGCAAATGTCGTAACTTTGCTGTCGTGGTTTGTGGCATAGTAATTAAAGTAATACAGCCGCTTAATGTTGCTAAAATTTGGGCTGCACCTTGTAATAAAGCCTCTAAACTCCAATCTTCCCAATGCAAATGTCTTTGTAATGCCGTTTCTACCTCTTTAGCTAAAGTTTCTGATGGTTTAATTAGTTGGTCAACATAAATCCGATAACCAGAATCAGAAGGAATTCTTCCCGCAGAAGTATGTGGTTGATAAAGTAACCCTGATTTTTCTAAAACACCCATCACATTGCGAATAGTAGCGGAGCTAATACCTAAATCAAATCCTTCAATTAAAGCTTTAGAGCCAACAGGCTCTGCTGTCGCAATGTAATGACGTATAGTCGCCCAAAGTATATTTTGTTGCCGATTAGTTAGATGGACTTGCATAGGTGATATTTTTACTGAAGGCAAATCTTAATCAAAATCTGAAAAAATGCGTGGTTTTTACCACCAAACCCCAAAAGAGTATTAATTATTAATTAATGCAAGATAGCAAATTATATACTTAATATTGTCCGCTTTATGTAAATTAAAAATTTGCAAGTAATATCAAAGGTTGTAGCTTTTTCCTTAGTCGTAATTTATATTTCTGTCACCGAAACTAGGTTGTTTTGTGTGTCTAACTTACATAAATCTCTATCTTTTTATGGATCATCTCATGACATCCTCAAATCAACTGTAATTTTAGCTACAGAATATTAGATGCTACTGCGTAAGTTGGGTAGCTATAGTCGGAAAAATCCTCTTGATCAAGCTTTTCGAGGGTTGGGTAAGGTGGTGCGAACCATGCTTTTGCTGCTATTCTCCAGCGGCGATAGTACATATTTACTATATTGAATCTGCATTGGTTTTTCTCTCGGTTTTTGATGATGAACAAATGCGCGAAGATTACGGGTGGTAAATCATGACTTCACAACAAGCCCAAAGTGTTGCTCAAGAATTAGGTGATGGTTTGCTCAAAGTTCAACAAGGTTCAATAACTCTTTTGGATTTTATTATTAATATTCTTAAAACAGAACATAGATTTAATGAAGCAAGACAGGTTAAAAGATTTAGTGAACCTTATAATTACTCATATCACACTGAGTATCTAGCCTTTGTCGTAACACAAGAAAGCCAATGGAAAGATGAACATTTTGATGCTGTTGTTGATGGGATAAAACCACCTCTAACTATCAATGCTTTCCTCATTCCAAATTGGATAGAGTATCAAAAACAATTAATATTACCAGAGGAGAACAAAATACCAACCAAAATAACACTTCCTGAAATGGAAATTAATGATTTAGAAGATGTACGAAGACTATTGGATAACGACACTTTTAAAAATGAGCATAATCAGTTAGCTTCTGAAGCATTAAGCATTGATTTAAAAAACCAGCAAAGAAAATCTACTGCTTACACATACAGTCCTATCAAATTAGAAAAAGCAGCTAACTTTTTAGGAGCGACAGGATATAATCTCTTAGATGACTCTTCTGAAGAAGCGGAAAAGGTACTAAAGGAAGCTGCTGTCATTTATGAAAGATTAGCAATTGTGAGACTTGAGGACGGTCAAAAATTTTCTGCTGTTGATAATATTATTATGAGTGCTTTACTTTACAGTTTAGCTGGTTATAACGCTAATGCTAAAGTTCTCGTAGCAAAAATTTTATTTCATCAAGATATTCAAGACAGCCTATCTTCGGACATTCCGAGAATTTTACTTGCCTATCTTTTAAACTGTGAAATTATTAAAATACAAGATAGGTTAGCTCAATTCTTTTATCAATTTCCTCAAAATAAATTAGAAGAGATAGAAGATTTACCAAAAGAAGAGGAAGAGTGGATGTACTGGGTATCTGAAAGAATTAGTAGTATTGGAGATTATTTAACTGCTAAAGTATTTGCATATTTTATTCATTATCTGCGTACAGGAAACGAGTTATATAAAAGTGAAATTATTAAGCTGACGATAGCTGCTGGCAAGCAATATGCAACTATTGGTAATTATCGTTCCTATGTTCTTCTTAGCTCTATTCGTAGATATTTGGAAAATTTAATCGAAAATTCAACGCAAAATTTGGTTAAAAGTAATCTTGTTGATATTCAAGGCGAATGGAAACTTTACTTACGATTTTTATCGACACTTGGTAAATTTCCGATGATGTCAATGTGGAAATCACAACGAAAGGCTTTGCAAGAAGGATTGTTAGAAGATAAATCTCTTATTATTGCGATGCCTACCAGTGCAGGAAAAACCAAAACGGTTGAAATAGCAATCTATAGAGCATTGAAAAATAATCCAGATAAAATATGTGCTTATGTTGTTCCTACTAGAGCTTTAGGCCTACAAAACAAAGATTAGGATATCTTAAATGGGGATTGGGTAAAGATCCACGATCTACAGTACAGTATTTAGCTCAAACTGATGACTATCCAACCGATAATTTTTTCATACCATTACCTTTTGTTCAATCTCAATGTAAGAAAAAAAGTCCAAAAGGTGGGTCTTACATAGATAGCAATTTTGTTGCAGCAAGAATTGCTATTTATTATTCAAAAACGGGTTCTACCTTAGTTTTTACAACTACAAAACCTCTTGTAGAATCTATTGCTAAATGTCTTATTCAAATCCTAGAAAATGAACATTTAGTTATTTCACTACAAATGCAAAAGATTGCAAATGAACTAGCTGAAATCTTAGGTGATAATCATTTGCTTGTAAATTCCATTAATCATGGATTTTGCTATCATCATGCTGAACTTCCTAGCACAGTTCGGCGAAAAGTAGAAAATGCAGTACGAACCAATATTATTCCACTAATTATTTCTACAACTACATTATCACAAGGCGTTAATCTACCCATTAAAAATGTAATTGTTCATTCATTATCAATGCACGGAACAATTAGCATGACTCAGTATAAAAACGCAGTCGGACGTGCTGGAAGAGCAGGTGCTGAAACAGAAGGACATATTATTTTCTGTGCTGAAAAGGATTTGAAACGAGTTCAGCAAGAAGAAACTACTGAAAAATCAGAAAGTTTTCTTATGTCGGGGATAAAGAATTTAGTAAAATTAAGATTACTATCAGTTGATTCAACCGAAGATTTTCTATCTTCGTGGGCAACATCTTCAACAAGTCAATTTAGAAAAAATAGTGATAACTATGAAAACTGGACAAAACAAATGCAAACAAAAGCAAGGAAAAGTCAAGCAGAAATTTTATCTTATTTGGATTCCCAGATTTTGGCATGGATTCTAGAAACCTGTATTGATGAAGTTGATGAAGATAAAATTGAAGTTATCTTTAAAAGATTATTATGCAATGTTCAATCTTTAGAAATACAAAGTATTTTAGCTGAATTTAAAGAAGCTTTAAAAGTGAGAGCTATTTTACTTAAAGAACGTTTACCAGATATCCAAAAACGTCAATTATTTAATATTACTGGATTAGGCGTAGATAGTAATCAATTAATAACAGAGTATGCTCACAAACTTGTTAAAGAAATCGAGAATTTTAATAACTTAAGTGACTTACCCCAAGAATTTTGGCAAGAAACTTATAATATATTTAAGGAAATTACAGAACTCAAGCAAGATTTACATTTGGATAATGGCATTGATCCTTTAATCGGTTGGCTTGATGGAAAAGATTATAAAGAACTAGCAGATTTATACTTTGATGGAAACAGCGAAATTGTTGTTAGAAAGTTAGAAAAAGTTATTTATGCTTTTGCTTGGGGTTTTAACTCACTCATTAGTCATATCAATTTTTATTTAAATGGTAATAAAATTCCTAATGTTTTCAAAAGTCTTACCTCATTTATAACTCATGGAGTATCAAATACCGCAGCAGTATACGCCATTAGTTTAGGCGTTCATGATCGTCAGATAGCTATTGCTTTAAGTACAACGTATCAATCAACTTTTCCTCAAATAGAATATACACATTTTAAAAAATGGTTATTTACTTTGAGTTTTAATCAATGGAAAGATATTGTTCATGTAGAAGATGAAAATATTAGCAAGATCGAAGAACATTTCAAAAATGTCCAGACGAAACAACAAAAGTTGGAGAAAAATACAACTATCTTCGATTGCTCATTAATTAAAATTAATGATTTTATCATAACCAATGAAAATGTTGAAAAAGATGATTTAATTATAGTTAGCTTTGATGAGAATTTATATCTGACAACTTATGAATATAAATTTTATTGCCAACTTGGCGGAGAGAAGATTGAAAGATTGAAACAATTTGATAGACAAGTATATGATTTTATTATTGATGATATTGATGAACAAAGGGATACAGTATCAATTTTAGTTTATTAAAAATGACATCTTATGTAGGTTTAAACAGTTTTATTTTCTTCAAGTTTAGGAATAATTGGAATAAAAATATGATTTATTTTTGAACAGTCCGATAAGTTTGATGGGGATCATTTGTTTTTTTTGTATATTCAAGTAAACCTTCATTAATTAAAGGTTTTAGATATTCATTTAATAAATATTTTCGGTTCTTTGTCAATAAAGATTCTAATTCACTGGATGAGCGAGGTTTTATTTCACACAATTCAAGGATTAAAGTTTTAATTTCTTCTGGTTTATTTCGTTTACCTATTTTTGCTAATCGCTCTTCCAGGGATTCCTTTTCGATAGTAGGAAATAATTCAAGAGTAAGCTGTTCAGATTTAACTGTACTACTGTCTAAATTAGGGGTTTCGGACTGTCCAGATAAGGCTTTTGCCTCAAGTGTACTACTGTCTAGATTAGGGGCTTCGGACTGTCCAGACAAGGCTACTGCCATAAGTGTACTACTGTCTAGATTAGGGACCTCGGACTGTCCAGATAGATTATTGGTAGTGTTACTGTCCAGATTAGATATATCTGCCTCGGATTCTTTGTTTGGTTGAAACTCAGGGTTAAGGGTGTAGCAAGTGGCTGATCCTTTGCCTTGTTGTACCAGTAATCCGCTATCCCGTAATCGTCTCAGATGGTGACTGGCGGTGAGAGTATCAAAATTATTGGTGACACGGTAAATTAAATTATTAATCATTCCCACTTGTCTTAAGACGACGAGTGCTTTGGCTTCATCATTACTTAATCCATAGTTTTTAAATTGTGTCAGCCATTCAATATCATTTCTGTCAAGGAGATGATGGGTAAAAAGGGTAACATGAAAATAATCTCTATCCCGATTAGAAACAAATAAAGGTAGGGTTAAGTTGGCTTCTAGCATTTTCTCTAACATAACGCTACCTCCAGATCCTTTTGTTTCTGCCAAATTTATTTCATGGAGAACTGCGGCAATTTGTTCGTTACGAGTTTTTGATCCTGGTTGGTCAAATTCATCTGTCGGTTTGAGAGAATAACCAGGATTACGAATTTCTAAACGATCAGAGAAGCGGATAATCTGGACGGGACTGCGTTCTCGATAATTACGGTGCATGACAGCGTTAACGATCGCCTCTCGGATTACTTTACGCGGAATGAGGGGGGTTTCTCTGCGGTGAATCTCGTTTTCTTCAAGTCCGAAGGCTTTGGGCAGATCGTTAAGAACAAGTGTGATTAATTTGGGAATGGCTAATAATAGGGGTTCACGGATTTCGATACTTTGATAACGCTTATCAGGATCTGAAACCCATTCCTTACCTTCGACAAGGATGTAATCTATACGGTGCATGGGGAAGTAACGCCGCAGGGCGATCGCATTTCCAAATAAGATTAATCCAGCAAAGGTGAGGCAGTATTCTCCTTTTTGGTTAGGATTTTTGGTGATTGCATTGAGGGCAAAAAGTAGTCTCTGATCATCGTAATTGAGTTCGCTGGCGTTAGGGTTTACGGCTTGTCTTTCTCTGCGGTAAGCAGCGATCGCTTCTGGATCTATATCATCGAGAGTAGCGTCTGGAATAGTTGTAGTGTCGTAGGTTTGGGCATTGCGTTCCTTATAAAACAGTTCCATATCTCTCTCAGTGCATTTTTGATCGCTTGAAGCGGTGCGTCTAAATGCGCCCTTGGGAAGTCCTCTGCTACTAATATAAACAGGTTTTTCAGAGGGTTGAACTTCGGGAATAAAAGCAACAATTACAATTTTTCCGTCCTTGGTGGCAGTTTCTATTTGGGGACGAATAGTGATATTAAAAACTTCTCTGCATTGGGTAGCTAAGTCTAGTTGTATTTTGTCAGGATCTGCTATTCCTTCAATTTCATAATTATTAGTTTCACTTTCTTTTGGTGACTTGATCCCCAGTATCAGATAACCCCCTCCTAGACTGGGTTCATTAGAAAATGCGCTAATGGTTTCCCAGCAACTTTTACTAACTTCTGAGCCTTTTTTTGCTTCTATTTCTACACCTTCATCTTCAGTAATAAGGATTTCCCAGAGTTCATCAAAGGTTAGCATTGTTATTTATTTTCTCCCTGTAGTTCGAGGTTGAGGGCTTTTAATTTTTCTTGTAACTGCTGATAAATAACATCTAACCACACAGGAATCACAGCTTTACCTTCATCTAAGTATGAGATCGCTCTTTCCCTGTCAAATTCTACCAAAGAAAGCGAATCATCCTGTGATCACAACAACATAAACCGCCTCCCCTGACCCGAAATAAACAACTCCGGTTCTTGTTCCTTAGGTGTTTTGTGAGTTTCACAAGCAATATCAAAACTTATCCCCGTAGACAGCCAATATACCAAAGCAGCCAGTCCCACCAAGTTAGACCTGGAGTAATAAATACTGCGTCTTCCGTATCACTAATTACAGGCAAGACGGACACCAATTTGTCAACGCGGTCAAATAATCTGACAAGTAACATTATAAAAAATGAGCGCGGAGGGATTCGAACCCCCGACCTACAGGACCGGAACCTGTTGCTCTATCCACTGAGCCACGCGCCCTTATACATTTGATAGTATAACATACTTTTTGAATTTAAACAGCATTTAATTATAAGTAATTTGCTGGGTCAACAGGTGTACCATCGCGGCGGACTTTAAAATGGAGATGAGACCCTGTGGAGAAGCCTGTAGAACCGACAGCAGCGATCGCTTGTCCTTTTTGTACAGTTTGTCCTTCACTGATATATAATTCGCTACCACAATCTAATTTTTTGCAAAAATACCCTTAATACCCTTAATACCCTTTTCAACTAGTTACATTTAGCCCAAAAAGTGCAGATATAAACAGTATTATGCCTGACCTTTGGCAAAATTTAATTGGAAGACCCTTAGAGGGTGTATAAAAGGCGCTGCTGATTTTCTGTTTTCACATTTACAGACTCAGCAACGCCAATTTTTTGGATATTCAACACCCAATACTTAATACTTATACGGCTTCCGTATTTTTTTCTCCTGTCCGAATGCGGACAATTTGTTCAACAGAGGAGATGAAAATTTTACCATCACCGATTTCACCAGTCCGGGCTGCGGAGATAATCTTATCTACAACCATATCAACTTGGGCATCTTCAACAACGATTTCCACTTTCAGTTTTTGGAGAAACTCTACCGTGTATTCCGAACCCCGATAGCGTTCAGTTTGCCCTTTTTGCCGTCCAAAACCCCGAACTTCAGAAACTGTCATTCCGACAATACCCGCATTAACTAGGGCAATTTTCACTTCATCTAGTTTAAATGGACGGATAATGGCTTCTACTTTTTTCATTTTTTTGATTCCTGACTTCTAATAACGTCGTTTATATATCTAAGCAGATTCGTTGTCTCAGGCTGTAAATATAGTCATAGTTATTTAATTTTAGCCTGATGTATGGGATTACAAGGTTTTTTGATGATTGTCCACAATTATGGACTATTTTCTTGCAAAAGCGCTCTCCAATCAGCGATCGCCTGTTCTGTCCACAGCCAATTTTGTGATAACCTCTCAATAGTAAAGTCTGCGGGCGCATTTTGAATCACCATTTGCCTAAGTTTAATCGCTTCCCGTAAATATTGCTGGCGTTTATCAGCGGGTTGACTGTTAGCAGATTTATATAAACCCAAAGCCAACCCAGCATAAGCCGTCAAAGCCTCCGGTTCTCCAGCTATTTGGGGATATTTCATTGGATCAGAACTTTTATTCCGTTGGGGCTTTAATGCCAAACTCAGGGATTTGAACCAAGCATCATTAGCATAATTGAGATTATTCTCCGCATAATAGGCACATCCTAAAGAATTATTATACAAAAGAGAATCTGGCTGCTTTTCTACAGCCCTAGCCCAATAACGACGAGCATCATCAATACTATATTTATTATTTTTAGTTTGGACTGACTGCCAAGCTAAACGCCCCCGGAAAAAATTCACAGCTGGATTTTCAGCATCCTGAGTAGGAATCAAATTTAAAGCTGTTTCCGCAGCCGTCAAAGCACCACGATTCAGTAATTCATTAATAGCATCTAACCCAGCCGTTAAATGACCTTGACTCAACTGAGCCGTCGCCGTTGCCGTGACAATTCCCGTAGCTGAATTAGCTAAATTAATCCGTGGATACTGATTACTTGTGAGATTTTGTCCAGGAATCGGCGGCACATCAGCAGACTTCCGCACTTGTCGTTGATGCCACCACCAACCAATACCAACAATGACAGTAATTGCACTTGCTCCCACCAAACCATACACTAACAATGGTGATTTTGTTCGGTGAAAACGATTACCCTTTGGAGGGACAGGTGACGGTGATAACTGAGGATTTACCTCACGCTTCTCAAGATTCAAGGGAGTTGGGGTAATCTGAGTTGGGACATTTTCCCAATCTAAATTTTGTTTCGGTTGGGCAACCTGCATTTCCGACAAATAATGATGATTCTCCGCGATTAATTCCGTCTTCATACTTGGTTCTTCTGTTTTAGCAACCGGATTGCCAAGCTGACGAAACAAATCAGAAACTATTGCCAAATCCTCATTATAAGTGGGATCATCATACTCAATTTCATCGCCCAGATCACCCCAAGTATTCTCCCCTAGCCAGTCTACCTCCGTCGTCTCCTCTCCAAAATTAGGATTGAGAATATCATCAATAGCTAAAGGAATTTCTGGGTTAGTTCCCATATCAGCATAATTATAACTATTTGTCTGCTTGATGGGCTGATATTGGTTCAGTAACTCCGATAGCCCCCGTGGCGTAGCCATAACTTCTGGTGTCAAACAGCCATCAAATTCTCGCTGGAGATACAAAATTGGTAAAGCCCAGTACATCTGCTGAGAACCATAGGCAGAAATTAAGCCTTGACGAACCCGACTTACACATAAATCTACAGCGTAGCCCTGACTCAAATTGCGGTAAAACAATTGTGTCAGCGTCAGTGCTACCTCATCAGGTATGCGTTCTGACATCGCCAAAATACTTCTAATTCCCCGTTTTACCAAGCTTTCAGTTAAATTCCGTTCTGCTGAGTCTGACTCCGTCTCTGACCTAGCCCGATATGCCCCCAAACAGGAGTTAAACACTGCCATTTGAATATTATTATTAACCAGTAGCCCAGCTAAATCATCTCCGCTGAGAGTTTCTGTTAAGCCAGTTTTTTTACTCACTAAATAAATTTGCCCACCATTGCCCCCCAAGTTGCTATGACCAGAATAGTGGAGAATATGGTAATGTCCCTGTTCTAAAGCTTGGGTGAGTTCTTCCCGCCCCGGCCCGTCAAGAACGGTCAATTCAATTTCTGGAAGATGATGATTACCATCAGCCACTCTTAATGCTTGGCGGTGCAATTCTGCCTTGAGATTAATAGCTTCTTGTTTGAGCAAATCCAGCCGCGCTAAATCAGTAGGTGAAGAAATCACCATTAGCACTCTTATCCCCCCTACTTCCGGCGACGTGGGCAGATTATGAGTCAGTAACCGTGAGCCTGGGGCGATGCCACTTTGGTAACGGGCAAAGGTGATATAAGGACCCGTAGCCAATGGGCGATCGCCTGCGTGCATCACTTCCCACGGTAACCGCGCCAATCTCGTATCCTTCAATCCCAATCTTAGCCGCAGCACCTGTTGGTGATTTTGGGCTATACCTTGGGCAGTAATCCAACTATCCCTGAGTGTTCCTTGAAACAGCGCATTATATAACTCTTGACCCAAGGACACCAAGTTAACAGAGTTTCTGGCTACCATATTCCCCTGCAACATTAACTGCAAAGGATCATCCATCAAATCGCCTGCGGCCGCCAACCACTCAGCCACAGGCCAATGCACCAGTTCTTCTGCTACCGGTACCCCAGGTGCAACTTCTTCCGTTCGCACCAGATAGTCATTTTGCCCCACCTGCGTTGCGGAAATGTGAAATTCCTGGGTCACAATTTCTGCTCCATAAAACCTATACAATGCACGTAAAATCGCTGAAAACTTCTTTACTCTTGCCTCTTGCCTCTTGTCTCTTATCTAGTGCTATAACGACAGTTTTCAACGCCAACCTACTTATCAGCCACATTTAAATCTCCACCCATTGTGATTATATGCCTTAAACATTAACTGTTCTGGCATCGGTAGACATGATCCTGTTCACCCGACACTAGGAAATATAGAACAATTAGCAGTATTGTTTTTGAGAATCATGCCACAAGTGGCTAATCCTGCCAATACTCTAGATGTTTTTTGCCATTCTAAAGTTTCAAATATGCCTTCCTATTGATCTTAATCTACTTTTTCACAAGGGTTTTGTGTCTGTTGGCTGCAACCACTTTATCCGGATTGATTGATCCCCGTCGAGAACTGTTTATTGGTAGATGCACCTTGATCTTCAATTCCCCTAGTTTGGCTAAAACTCACTGGGGGTTTTCTTTTTTCATAAGACCCCGCGATAAGTGGGAACCGAGCGTGTCTTTAGACCTGAGAGGGAAACGACACGGGCAGTTCGACAAGTGTTACAGTGAGCTTGTCGAACTGCTCACTGACCACGGTTTTAACCGCTGTGGTTTTTGGTGTATCTTGACAGCCTCCATATTTTTCGCTAGGATAATCGCATTCTTGTGAAAAAGTAAGCACAATGCTTTAAGCGGAGTGTCTAGTGGCTGTTTGGCACAGCCTTTACGAGTGAAAATCTGTGAAGAATCTCAGCGGCTTGGCTCCCTGAGAGTGTCAATTTGGCAAATAAAAAACGCTCTTGTTTGTCAAGAGCGTTTATAAGCATTTATAGATAAACTATTAAGTAGATAAAATCCTAACAACTAACTCCCCTACCCAACTACTAGCCACAGGAATTTTTTCGGTATGTGACAAGCTGCAATCTTTGGGTAATTTTTTCCGGAGCATAAGTTAAAAACAATGAACAGTTAACAAGTAGATGCACCCTGATAACTAACTTCCCTTAGCTGGCTAACACCACTGAGGGTTTTTTTTGTCTGTAAGTTAGCACAAAATAATTATTGCCACTCACCCATTTTTTCCGGAGCATTACATAGAACTCTAGAACAATTAACAAGTAGATGCACCCTGATAACTAACTTCCCTTAGCTGGCTAACACCACTGAGGGTTTTTTTGTCTGTAGGTTAGCACAAAATAATTATTGCCACTCACCCATTTTTTCCGGAGCATTACATAGAACTCTAGAACAATTAACAAGTAGATGCACCCTGATAACTAAACTCCCCTAGCTGGCTAACTTCCACTGGGGGTTTTTTCTTTTCTCCCCGGTGTCAAAAACATCTGGGTACTTGAATCCCGAACTCAAAACAAATTTGTTAAAAATAAATTTATCCGGAGGATCGTTATGCACTTGAGAACATTTAATTGGTAGATGCACCCTGATAACTAAACTCCCCTAGCTGGCTAACTTCCACTGGGGGTTTTTTCTCAAAAACGGAATCTCAACCTACCCTATCATCAAAACCAGCCTCTGGCAATATCCTTGCTCAACAAGTTTTTGGTTACTTTGTCCAGTTGCACCCACAGACTGCAATATTAACTTGCACAATAGCAAACTTTGCTGTTGATCGTGCAGTTTCACTACAAAATATAGCTCGTGATTGCCTGAATACTAACCTTTGGGATGAGCTAACCTGACAAATTTCTCTGAATCACTTTCATAAGAGTACCCAGTAAGTGGGAAACGAGCGCGGCTTTAGTCCTGAGAGGGAAACGGCACGAGCAGTTTTAACCGCCTTGAATATTTTTTCATTACCGCCTTGGAGTTAAGAAATTCGGGGTACTTTTGCGATGTACTTTCAACGGGACAGTTACCGATTCAAAATTCCCAACTTTGTAGGCATAATGAATGTTTTGCTCCAAAGAGCCTCCCATTTCTGGGGTAATGTTAGCTAGATGCCTCCGGCACGCTTGCGCGAACGACCTGTTATAAGAGCTTGCTTGAGCTTGCAACACTGTTCCAGTGACCTTGGAACTGTTTAATCGCAAGCGACAGAGCAGGGAACTAGCTATGCCTGACGGCACGCTGGCGCGAACGCATTCCGGGGTGTCATGACTCAAATAACGGCTACCCTTCGACTACCCTTCGACATCGCTCAGGGCAAGTCGCTCAGGGTGGTCTGGTCAGCACGGCTTGCTTGATTACTCTTGCAAGCCCAGTCCCTTTAGGGTTGGGTTACTGACTCTATTGTGATCCTTTGCTCTAACTCTAGAATGATCACTGTGATAGATAATAAGAAGCTTAATTATTTCTTTATAACTACTGAAGTTAACAGATATTTTTGAGTGTCTTCCCATTCTATCACGAATCCTCATTAAATTTAGATTTTTTGGTAAATTTTAGTTAACCTATTGGATAGGTAATAGGTAAAAATTTGACAAATTACCCATTACCAGCTTAAATTCTAGATAACTAACAACTTGCGTTATTTAGTCAATTGTAATTTGTTGCGGTCCATTGGCTTTGCCATTTTCTGCCTCTGTACTGAGGTTGCTGGAACTATTTCCACAACATTTTTTATTTAGCCAACTTTTGACGGGATCTTCATTGAGATTGAGTCGGAGAACACCGGAAACAAACCCACCTAAAAATGAAACTGGATGTTGGGCAAGTTCTTGAAATAGGGGCGATAATTCACTAATAAACATTAGACTCTCCAAGTATTGTCCTTAAAAATTATTAATTCTTCATCAATCTTAACAGATATTGGCTAATATTTGGTCAAATGATCACTGACATCATTAATCTTGATTTTCTATCAGTATTTAACTAAAATAAGGTATTTAAAAGACATTGACACCTGAAAACTTTTTGGATTTTTAGGTGTCAATTCCGGGGTTTTCAGCCTATTTTCTTATAACTTAGAACTCAAAACAGGCTGAATTTAATATTTGCCTGTAAATACTCGTTCTGCGGGGCCTGTCATGTAAATCCGGTTATCAAGTTCTGACCATTCGATTTCTAGGGGTCCACCGGGTAATTCAATAGTAGCAATGCGATCGCATAAATCATTCAATACTCCCGCTACCAAGGACGCACAAGCACCTGTTCCACAAGCTAGAGTAATTCCAGCGCCTCGTTCCCAAACTCGCATTTTCAAATAGTTACGATTGACTATTTCAATAAATTCGGTATTGGTTTTTTTAGGAAACACGGGATGATTTTCAAATTTAGTTCCAATGCTTTCTAAGTCAATAGCCGCAACATCTTCGACAAAGGTGATACAGTGAGGATTTCCCATACTGACACAAGTAACATCCCAAGTTTTGTCGGCTAGTTCTAAGGGTTGATTAATGACTTGAAACTCTGTAGGTGATAAAGTTGTGGGAATTTCCCCTGCTAATAATCGGGGTTCACCCATGTCTACTTTAACTTGACCCTCATCTGTGAGTTGGGGTGAAATCACACCTGCTAAGGTATGAATATGATATTTATCCTTGGTGCGAGAAATGCCTTCTAATTCCGTCAGAAATACCGCTAAACAGCGAATTCCATTGCCACACATTTCTGGTTCTGAACCATCGGAGTTAAAAATCCGCATGGTGTAATCAGTGCCATTTTGTCCAGGAAGTGCGAAAATAACACCATCTGCTCCGATACCAAAATGGCGATCGCACCACTGTACCGCTTTCTCTGGTGTCAATACTGGTGTCAACGAGGAACGGTTATCAATGAGGATAAAATCATTACCGAGTCCGTGATACTTAGTAAATTCGATTGCCATTTTGCTCTAAATGAATTATTAAAGATTCATTCATACTATTAAAAAATTTGTCAGTTGTCAGTGGTCAGTTGTCAGTAGGGGCGAAGCATTTGGAAGATAAATTATCGGTCATTGCCAAAAATAGTTCTCCAAATGCTTCGCCCGTACAGTTGTCAGTGGTCAGTCGTCAGTTGTCAATCACCAATCACCAATTACCAATCACCAATTACCAATTACCAATTACCAATCACCAATCACCAATTACCAATCACCAATTACCAATTACCAATTACCAGTATAATATATGGCAACTAATCAATTTGATACTTCGCTACCTAGCACTCGTCAAGTCCAGAAGTGTATTAAAGAAAAATTAATGGTCGAATTTAGATTAATGACTGGTGATTTGATTACAGGTCGAATATTTTGGCAAGATCACAATTGTATCTGTATTTTTGATGGCAATAATGAGCAGATTATGGTTTGGAAACAGGCGATCGCCTACATGAAAGCATTAGGTAATATGTAGGTTAAAGAGAGTTAGTCTAGCCAAATGCTAACTCGGAAGTTACGCCTGTATAAATTAGATGTCTAGATGTTTTGAGAAGTTGGGTATTTAGCTAAACTTAACTCCTTTCTTTTTGCTCCCATCCTGACTTCTAATCTATGGCTTACGCTACGTTACGCTATCAGTAAAACCTAGATAAAACCGTGTTACTTATCGTTGCTTATCGTATTGACTTTCTATTATTAGTTTTTCTACTATTTAAATCAACGGTGGAATTTAGCGAGACTAATCAACGTTAAGGATATTTCTAGAATGTCTAAAATACTAATCACAGATATACCTTTATTCACAGATATACCTATTAAACAACAAGAAATTATAGTAGGTGGTGCGACTACAGATAACGCTACAGACTCTTTCACTTCTGTTCCTTTAAATCCCATACTAGAGGGTGTTTTTAACGGGTTAGGATTAAATCCTGGTGACTTGACAAACTACTTAAATAGTTTGGGATTAAACATAATTTTCCCAATTATATGATGATTATAACCCATTAAAAAATATCGGCTTTATAGCTGAATATGAATATGTGGTAGTTTAAAACATTACCACATATTTTTTGTAATTATTTCTGACATTATAACTAAATACACTTGAGTATTCATTTTTCTATTTCGTCAGAAATATTAATTTTACCTTCAGCAAACTCCACTAAAGCAGTGAGTTCTTCGGCTGATCCTACCACTAACAAGCGATCGCCTAAAAGAAGTATAGTTTGATTATGAGGATAATCAATTTCTTCCCCATCAGCGCGACGAATAGCCATTAAACTCACCCCAGTTAAATAACGCATATTCACCTCTTCCAAACTCATGCCAATTAAAGGTGAATCTGCTGGTAAATCATACCAACGACGATTTAAATCACGGGTAACTTTTCGTAAATATTTAGAAACTTCAGCAGCAGAACTTTCAGGGCGTAAATCCAAATAATGATCTTGGCGAATTTGTTGCATTTTCTGTTGTACCATCTCTGGTAATAAACCCACCCCAATTAATAGATGAGTTGCCATTTCTAAACTAGCTTCAAATTCTGGTTGCACTACTTCCTTTGCACCTAATTGATAAAGTAGTTCAATATTTTTATCTTGGGTAGCACGGACAACTGTATCTAATTCTGGACATACTTCCAAAGACCGTTTTAAACACAAACGAATACTGGCAGGATCAGGGAGAGTGATCGCCATACCTTGAGCATGACTGACACCGGCGGTTTCTAAGACATGAAGACTCACCGCATTACCATAAACATAAGGTATTCCGGCATCCCGTAATTGCTGAATTCGACTTTCTGATTGATCAATCACTACTACAGGTAATTGGTATTGCTGTAACAGCTTCACCAAATTTTTACCAAGCCGTCCATAACCACAAACTACTATATGATTTTTCTGTGGTAGATCTTCCGAAAAATCATGAGCTTGATCATCTACCAAATATGGTTTCAGCCAAGGCATAGATTCAGCAAAATCGAATAAAAATGGGACTAACCGCAAGACAAAAGGAGTCAGCATTAAAGTCACTGCGGTAGTTCCTAAAATTAGTAAATATATGCGTCGGGAAACCAAACCCAAAGCTTGTCCTTCACTAGCTAAAACAAAAGAAAATTCCCCAATTTGCGCTAGTCCTAAACCGACAATTAAAGCTGTTTTTAAAGGGTAACGGAATAACTTGACTAAAGGGGTGATAATTAAAAACTTACCCACAAAAACTAAAGCCACTAATCCCAGAATTAACTCCAGATTTTGCCACAAAAATACTGGATCAATTAACATCCCAATGGCCACAAAAAATAAACTAGCAAATATATCCCGTAAAGGTTCAACAATCGTTAAAGTTTCATCAGCATATTCCACCTCAGAAATCATCAAACCGGCGACAAATGCCCCCATTTCAATGGATAGTCCTAAATATTCTGTGAGCAGAGCAATTCCTAAACAGATAGTGACGACACCTAATAAAAATAACTCCTTGCTTTCAGTGCTGGCTAATAATCTGAGTAAAGGGGGAATTAACCAAATCCCAGCCACAACTGCACCCGCTGCAAATAAACCAATTTTCACCAATGCCATCACCACAGCCACCCCAATGGCTTCCCCTGGTTGATGAAGGGCTGGTAATACAGCTAACATGAACCCCAGAGCCAAATCCTGAACTACTAAAATCCCCAGCATTACCTGTCCGTGAGGTGTTTCAGTTTCATTGCGTTCCATGAGGCATTTGAGAACCACAGCAGTGGAAGACAAAGACAAAATCGAACCCAAAAATACACCTTTAGCCGGTAGAGTTCCCCAAGCACCAGTGACACCACAGACCAAAACAGTGATGAGAATAGTGAGGATAATTTGTAAAGTACCACCACCGAGAGCGATCGCCTTAACTTTTTTTAGTTCCGTTAAAGAGAACTCCACACCCAAAGCAAACAACAAAAACGCGACTCCAAACTGAGCCAAGGTTTCCACCTGGACAAGTTCTTTAATCAGCCTTAGTCCAGAGGGACCAACAACCATACCACCGATGATATATCCCAGCAAAACAGGTTGTTTTAACAGTGCAGCTAAGAGTCCACCGCAAGCAGCGACAGCAAACACCAAAACCAAATCAACAATTAAGCGAAAATCTTCTTGCACTAATTTTAATTAAGAACTATAAACAACCATATAGATATCAGCATACAAAGTTTTCTCAATTTGCGGGGAGGACTGGGATACAAGAAAAACAAAATTTGGACCGACCACCAAAAAGTGATCAAGTCCCCACAGCATCATAAATGTATTTCTTCCTTCTTCCTTCTTCCTTCTTCCTTTGCGCCTTTGCTCCTTTGTGCCTTTGCGCGAAACAAATTATTTATCCAAAAATCAGCCTAAAACCCGATAACCAATATCTCGGCGATAATACATCTGATCAAACTGAATATGTTCGATACCTGCATAAGCTTGAGCTAAAGCCTCCTGGAAATCCTCACCCAAACCCGTCACATTTAACACCCTGCCGCCATCTGTAACAACTTCCTGGGCTGCATTTAATCTTGTCCCCGCATGGAACACTGTCGCCCCTGCTGTCTGGGCTGCCTCAAAGCCAGTAATTACCTTACCCTTAGCATACTCTCCCGGATAACCACCAGCAGCAGCCACCACCGTAGCCGCAGCCCCTTGTTTCCAAGCAATCGGCGGCATATCTCCTAACCGCTGTTCTATACAAGCCAAGATTAGATCTTCCAAAGGAGTTTCTAGCATCGGTAAAATTACTTGTGTTTCGGGATCACCAAAACGACAGTTAAATTCTAAAACCCGAAAATCCCCATCTGGTGAAATCATTAACCCCGCATACAAAATGCCTCGGTAGTCAATACCCCTAGCCTGTAAAGCTGTGATCGTTCTTTCTAACACCTCTGTTTGTACCCGTGCCATCAACTGCGGTGTGGCGATTGGTGCAGGAGCATAAGCACCCATCCCACCAGTATTTTCTCCTGTATCACCTTCGCCGACGCGCTTATGATCTTGAGCAGGTAACAATGGGCGAATGGTTAAACCATCGGTTAGAGCTAAAACAGATACTTCTTGCCCTACTAAACATTCTTCAATGACAACGGAACTGCCAGCAGATCCAAATTGTCCTTGAAAAATTGCCTCAATTGCTTCTTCAGCCTGGGCAATAGTTTCGGCAACTGTAACCCCCTTTCCAGCAGCTAAACCATCGGCTTTAATAACAATGGGCGCACCCTCAGATTGAATGTAAGCTTTTGCCGGGGCTGCTTCCGTAAATACCGCAGCTTTCGCAGTAGGAACTCCGGCTTCCTCCATTAAAGCTTTAGCCCAAGCCTTACTTGCTTCTATTTGCGCCCCTTCTTTATTTGGACCAAATACAATTAAGCCTTGATTTTGCAGATAATCGGTAATTCCCTGAGCTAAAGGCACTTCTGGACCGACAACTACTAAAGAAATCCCATGATTAATCGCATATTCGCTGATACCAGCAAAATCATCTACTGCTAAAGGCAAGTTTTCACAACCTGGCAAAGTTGCTGTACCACCGTTACCTGGTACGCAAACAAGCTTGTTTATTTTTTCAGATTGTAGCAATTTCCACGCTAGAGCGTGTTCCCGTCCCCCATTACCGATAACTAAAACTTTCACTTATTTCCTCATATCTAAGCCAGCAAAACGAGAATATCTCTGGAATTTCTAAGCACAAAGAGCTAAAATCTGCTCAACAACTTGCGGATTAACATCTTTATTTTCCCCCAAAGCTGTCATTCCATGCTTTTCTAAATTTTTGATCACGGCTGGAATAGTTTGTAATCCAATACCATAGTCAGATAGGTGAGTCCGAACACCAACTGATTCAAAGAAATCACGAGTTTTAGTAATTGCTGCATTTACCCGTTCTTCTTCTGAACCACCGCCAATTTCCCAGACTCTATCTGCATATTGTAGAAGTTTTTGCCATTTGCGATCGCGGCGAATTGTTAAAGTGCTAGGTAGTACAACCGCCAAAGTTTGAGCATGATCTAAACCATGCAACGCTGTCAACTCATGACCAATCATGTGAGTTGTCCAATCTTGGGGGACACCAGCAGCAATTAACCCATTTAATGCCATTGTTGCCGACCAAACTAAATTCGCCCTGGCATCATAATCTGTGGGATTTGCTAAGGTTTTTGGTCCTTCGCAAATCAGGGTTTTCAGAATTGATTCGGCCATGCGGTCTTGTAATGGTGCATTGACTGGATAGGTTAAATATTGCTCCATTACATGAGTAAAAGCATCAACAATACCATTGCTAATTTGCCGAGGAGGTAGAGAGAAAGTCGTTTCTGGGTCAAGAACTGAAAATTTAGGAAACACGAAGGGACTAGCGAAAAATAACTTTTCTTGAGTTTCCCACTTAGTCACAACTGAGTTTGTGTTCATTTCCGAACCAGTTGCGGGTAAAGTCAAAACCACCCCCATTGGTAAAGCCGCAGTTACGGGTGCGGCTTTTGCTAAAATATCCCAAGGGTCGCCCACAAAAGGAACAGCAGCAGCGATAAATTTAGTCCCGTCAGCAACTGAACCACCACCCACAGCTAAGAGAAAATCAATGCTTTCTTTGCGGATTAATTCGACCGCTTTCATCAAAGTTTCAAAATGGGGGTTGGGTTCAATTCCACCGAACTCAAATAAATTTCTGCCAGCTAATGCGGATTTTACTTGATCATAAACGCCATTGGCTTTAATACTACCACCGCCATAGGTAATCAGGATTTTCGCATTTGCGGGGATTTCTGAAGCAATGTTGGCGATTTGACCTTTGCCAAACAAGATTTTAACTGGGTTGTAAAAAACAAAATTTTCCATGATTAGTTACCAAGAGAATGAGATTTCACCTTGAATATTGTAATCATTTTCTTGATTTTTGCGCCTGTACCTACGGAATATTATTTGAAAACAATCTGATTGAAGAGTTGGGAGGTGTGTCGCTGGCAATTTTTATCAATTCAAACAAATAAACTACCAACGATTACTCACTATCAACAGCGGTTTTATTAAATTCACCATTCCGCCAACTATCAGTCATATCTTTGATAAAACTAGCGAGAGGAATAGCCACCAATACACCCAATACACCGCCTAATTTCGCGCCTATTAATAAAGAAATTACCACCCATACAGGATTTAAGCCGGTTAAATTTCCTAAAATGCGTGGGGCAATAATATTAGAATTAATTTGGTCAATAGCTACACCTATAGCCGCAACTTCTAATCCTAAGCCAAAATCTTTTAAAGCTATTAATAAACTGACAATACCAACCCCAATACCAGTCCCAAAAGGAAATAAAGAAAATAAACCAATTCCTATCCCGAAAAGGAGTGATAAAGGAACTCGTAAAAGGACAAATGCTAATGTTATAGATACGGCTAAAATAGCACCTAGTGTAGCTTGACCAATGAAATAATTATTAAAATCTTCTCGGAGTAATTCTCGAACTTTTTTAGCAATTTGGGACGGAAACCACAGATAAATTCCATCCCATAAAACTTCACCATTCAATACTAGATAAATAGTCAGAACTATGGCTATTAGTAAATTAAATAAATTTCCAATAGTATCAAAAGCAAAACCGAGAATTTTTCCAGTCAAAGATTGTAGTTGACTAGATATTTTTCCTAAAAATTCACTAGCTAATCCACTTAAATTTACTGGTAACTGCTGGGTAGCTGCCCAATTTTGCAAAGCTTCTATTTGTTGAGTTCCCGATTCAATCCAATAGGGAAGAAGATTAGCTAACTCATTCAGTTGTTCCAGAATAAGTGGTAAGAGAATAACACCTACAGCACCTAAAATAATAATAGATAACAGTAATACTACGACAACTGCTAAAATGCGAGGTACTCCACGTTTTTGGAGCAGTTTAATCGGATAATCTAGCACAAAAGCTAAGAGAATAGCGACAGAGATAACACTGACTAAAGGTTGAAAGTAGTTAATAAATTGAACTAATAGCCAACCATTCAGAAGAATAACAGGAAAGGCTAATCCTATATTTAACCATTTAGGTAGATTTGGTAGATTGTTTACTGGCTGCATGGAATTTATTAATAGTCTAATTTTTGCAAAATTTCTGGAAAACTTTAAAGGGCTTGTAAATCGAGTAATCGAACTATAGGGTTTTGATAAAATCTAGCATTATTTTCTGAGGTAAACTTGCTAAAGGTCTTACTTCTCCTGCTTTTACAGAATAACATTCACCTCTGTAGATATCTTCTGCTGTTAACAAATCTAGATCCCAACCTTCAGAAAGAACAAGTTGATTTACTGTTATTAACAATGGTGCTTGAAATACATAACGAACAGCTTTTTCATCGCTATAAATTCCAAATTGAGTAAAGTCAGTTAACTCATAACCAATTTCTTCCATAACTTCTCGCTGAACTGCTATTTCTGGAGTTTCTCCAGGTTCGATATGTCCACCAAACAAAGCCCAACAACCAGGAGCGATAATATTAGGAATATTATCACGCAATTGCATCAGGAATTTATTTTCTCGATAGAGAATGGTAACGGCTACATGAACTAATTGATTATTCATAAATTATTTTTCCTCTAAATAAATTTCTCCGTATTCTTTGCCAGCTAAAGGGACACTTTTGTACTGCACATTACCCTTCAATACTACCTGTTCTCCAACTTGAAAATTGCCTTGATTAGTGATAATCCAGATTTTTCCAGTTGAGTCATTGACTTGATATGCTTTTTTCTGAATTAAAGGAGCGATCTTTTCTATTTTACCTTGAATGTAAACTGTAGTGTCCTGATTTTGTTTGGTAACTTTTTGAATCTGTGTTACATTCACACCAATATTTAAATTTTCAAGATTGATCCTAGAATTGCCTTCTTTACCACAGGCATAAAGTCCTGTTAATAGGGAAAAAGATAATCCCAGGTGAAGTAATCCCCTGGTGGAAATTTTTGTTTGTTGCATTATTGGCAATTTTATCTTTTATCTCCAGTTTATATAAGTGGCTTGCTATTTATTATTTATCATAATACTGTTTTGTCCAAAAAAGATAGTGATTTTGTGAAAATAATGAAGACATGAATAAATTTTCATTGGTATCTCCAGTTATAGGCATTATTGTATTTTTTATTTTCAGGTAAGTTCTTTTTGGATTTGATGACTTTTTATGTGATTAACTAAGTTCGTAATTTAGTTCAATCTACTGGGGGGTTGATTATGCTTAAAAAACTATAGGTTTCCACTTGGAAGGGGGTTAAATATTTGTTATTGCCAGATTCAGGAGTTGACAATAAACTCTTTATAGTCATGGTAAATTAATATAGGTAAATACTATAGCGGTATGCAGTTAAATGAAATTCTAATTTCAATCGTAGAAGCTTAGACTGAAAGTAATTTAGTTCTGACTACTAACCGCTGAAAGCTGCTATATGCCTTTACAGTCGTTCGGGAATTAGGTATGGTTTGAGACGTGAGAAAATGAGTTTAAAAAATTGGTAGTAGCAAAATTTGACAATATGAGTGGTAAATTAATTGTATTTGAAGGGGTAGAAGGTTGTGGTAAAACTACTCAGATGCAACTGTGTTCTCAGTGGCTAGAAAGTTTAAATATATCTGTGGTGCTGACTCGTGAACCGGGGGGAACAGAGTTAGGAAAGGATTTACGGATGTTATTATTGGAAAAGTCACTTAATAAGCCCGTGGGGGAAGTGACGGAACTGTTATTGTATGCTGCGGATAGGGCGCAACACATTGAAGAGGAATTAAAACCTAATTTAGCCATAGGGAAGTATATTTTGTGTGATCGCTATACTGATTCTACTATTGCCTATCAAGGTTATGGCAGGGGTTTAAGTATGAGTATAATTAATCAACTTAATCAAATTGCTACTGGTGGTTTAGCTAGTGATTTAACTATTTGGTTAGATGTAGATGTGGAGATAGGGCTGTCTCGCAAACGTGGACAAGCTAAATTAGACAGGATTGAACAAGAAACAATTGCTTTTCATCGGCGGGTACAGCGGGGATATACGGAGTTAGCTGTATCTTATCCGTCTCGCATTGTGCGGGTAGATGGGAATAATAGTCAAGAAAATGTGCAACAAAGTATACAGGAAATTTTACATAATCGCCTGTTTTCATAATTTATGTTCTCACCATTAGTCGGACAACAGCAAGCAGTAGAATTACTAACTCAGTCTGTTAAACAAAATCGAGTTGCACCTGCTTATATGTTTGTAGGTGCAGATGGTGTAGGTAGAAGTTTAGCAGCCCGGTGTTTTATTGAATTACTTTTTTCCAGTTCTGTAGCACCTGATCAAATTCCCCTTTTACAAAATCGGATACGTCAAAGAAATCATCCGGCTTTATTGTGGGTAGAACCAACTTATCAATTTCAAGGACAAAGACTTACACCAGCAGAAGCAGCAGAAAAGGGCGTTAAACGCAAAGCCCCACCAGTGATTCGTTTGGAACAAATTCGAGAAATTACGCAATTTCTTTCTCGGCCACCGTTGGCAGCAGAGAGAAATATCATAGTCCTAGAACAAGCGGAAACAATGGCGGAATCTGCGGCTAATGCGTTGTTAAAAACTTTGGAAGAACCGGGAAAAGCGACATTAATTTTAATTGCCCCTTCACCAGAATCTGTGTTACCAACTTTAGTATCCCGTTGTCAAAAGATTCCTTTTTATCGGTTGGATATTGCTGTGATGAGTCAGGTATTGACGCAAACAGGAAATGCCGAAATTTTGCAACATCCAGAGGTTTTAAATATAGCCGCAGGTAGTCCAGGAAATGCGATTTTATCTTATCAACAATTACAAAAGATTCCTAGCGAGTTCATCGCCCAGGTGAAAAAAATCCCGACTTCTTACCGTCATGCTTTAGAACTAGCCAAGAAAATTGATAAAGAATTAGATACTGAAGCTCAATTATGGTTAATTGATTATCTGCAACAATACTATTGGCAACAAATACATGAACCAAAAATTATTCAACAGTTAGAAAAAACTCGGAAACATTTACTTTGTTATGCCCAACCTCGCTTGGTTTGGGAATGTACGTTTTTAGCTTTATTTCAGATATCGCAAATATAGTTAATTTCTGTAGTTAATTTCTGTTGACAATTTCCTTCCTGGGAATATTCACAACCCCTTTGAAACTAGCAACTTCACCTGCAATACTTTTGTTGACTTCTAATGAGGTACAAACTTGAATTATGAAACTCTTGTAGTGCGGGCATCTTGCCCGCGCGAGCGAGACGCTCACACTACAGTCCATCATTTTTATCTTGACAGACTACTAGTACCGCAGGGCGGAAGTCAAAAGTCAAAAGTCAAAACTAATATACCATAAGCTTTTTGGCGATTTAATATGGTTGCTTTATTTACGCCGTGATGTACTAGTCAATGTCCTGGAAAAGTGCTGACATATTATCTTTTTTAAGTATTAATACGCTAGTAAAAATTCTGAATACATGAAATTTATGGTTACGATATTTTTTAAGTATTTTTAATGTTTTATTAACAATTAGGGTTAATTAACAGTAGTCGAACAGCTAACAATTGTTAGCTTTTGTTAGCTTTTTTGGATCGGATTCAATAGAATTAATTTCTTGCAAAGTTTGCCACCCAGCATACCACTGGGAATTATCTTGCAATAATTTAGCATTTAACCAAAAGCGCACTTGAGGATCACAAGCTGCTACCATTTCTGCATATACCCATTTACCCTGATTTTTACGGTTAACAACTTGAAAATGTCGCCAGCCATCAACTTTTTGTTGTGCAGTCCATTTAGAACCCAGTAGGTAAGGAAATTTTTGTTTTTTAGTCATTTGTCAATTGTTAGTTGTCGGTTGTCGGTTGTGAAGAACTTTCTTTTTTCACCCCTTACCCGTTACCTATTACGCATCATTTATTAAGTTTTATATCAGGTATTTTCTAATTTAAAAATATTTACTAATTCAGCAGTGATGATGACTATGAGAATGTTGTTCCCTCCGATACTTCAGATCGTGAACCTTTTTCTTTATTGTCAGGTTTTTATCTCAATTCAGTAAAAGTTCAACCCAGAAATGCTGAAGAGGAATTAGACTTGATGATTGTATCAAACATTTTACCTCTCAGGATGGGTTTATGGCTTTCTTTGATAGTTTTACCGATTCGATCAAACAAAAGTGGCTGCAATTCTTTCAAGCCAATCGTGAATGGATTACGCTTCAGATGACTGTTGAATCAGTTTATACCCCTGATGGCGGCAAGCGACCTTCTTCTTACCTTATCCTGGGAGTCATTAATGCTCTAGAACCGAAATTGGCCCAGCTAATGCTTCCCTTTGCCAAACTGAATCCAGATGCGGATACTTTAATTGAAGTTCTGAATTTACATTTTGACCCCGATATTGCCCTTGGTAATCGTCTCAGTCCTACAGTAGAACCACAGATGTACTCCCGTCAGCAGGCTGTGGTCATGGTGGATGGCCCTGAACCAGAAGCGGAATCTTTCTCAATCCCTGAGATGAGTCTGAATGAGTTGCGAAACGAAACACAAGCGACTTGGGCTGTAGAACAAGATGATGATGGCTTTGGTGATATTTCCTTATCTGATGAAGATATTGCCCATGACTCAGAAGCAATGGGTAATTTCGGTCATGTTTCCTTTACTTCCATGTCTTTAACTGATGAAAGCAATGATCAGAGCCTTAATAGCCTCACTTCAGTTGGTGAAAATCCCTTTGGGGAAATACCTGATCATGCTTTTACTGGGGTGAATACATCTGCAGAAAATGGATTTGATGATGTAGTTTCGGACATCTGGGGTGATGAAACTTCGTTTCAGAATTGTGACGACAATTTGGAAGAACTGCCATCTGAGGTTTTTAATGAATCAGAAATGGCTCGTCTCTTCCCCAACAATTAATTATTGAAGGTGGGTAAGAGGAAGCAGGGGATCAGGGGGCTTTCTATCTCTCAAAATATGGCAAATAAATATTATTAATCTGGCAATAAACTCAATTTATCTCTTTTATGAAAGTTGCCACATAAGCTCATAGAAAATACATTATTTGATCAAGTTGACAAAAGAAACTCAACAATCAATTATATGATACTGTTGGGTTTCGCTTTTGAATGACACTGTTTTTTTCGGGCTACGCATCTTTGAAAAATATCTTTTTCTTGACTGAGCTTTAAACTGGTGAAACTTGAGTTTCTTATCTGTTCCCTGTTCCCTATTCTCTGTTCCATTTTTTGTAATGTAAATTTTGGAAAATTTAGATGTGTTCCTTGATGCTGAAAAAATAGCAAGTAAACCAGTTAAATTAGTCAAGATGCTAGTGGCTGTAAAAGCAGTCAAACTCCTATTCAACGTAAGTTCATTGAATAAGAAAGTTGTAGAATGAACAAATAACTCATCATTTGTTCAATTATTAATTAATATTCATCAATACACTATGACGAGCAGCGAACTGGAGCGGTACTACAGAATTTTAGAATTAGAGTTAGGGGCTACACTTGAAGAAATCAACCAGGCTTATAAAGATTTAGTGTTTGTTTGGCACCCGGACCGCCTCCCCAAAGACAACCTGCGCTTACAAAACAAGGCACATGAGAAGCTGAAATTATTTAATGAAGCTCGTGATAAATTGCGCTCTTTCCGGAATAAACAGCCCACTCCCGCTTATTCTCCACCACCTCAAGCCGATAAACCATCATCTACATACTCTTACTCACCACAAAAAACCTATCAACAACCACAGGCAAATTCAGATTTAAGTGGTAAAGATTTTAGCCGCGCTAATTTGAGTAATCGGGATTTATCAGGAAGAAACTTGAGTTATGCAAATTTAAGCGGTTCTAATCTCAGTGATACTTTTATGCACAAGGTGATTCTCAGAGGTGCGGATTTGTCAGAAGCCAATTTATTTAGAGCTAACTTACTGTTAGCAGATTTAAGAGATGCCAATTTACGCTCGGCTAATTTGATTGGTGCGGATCTTAGCGGTGCTGACTTGCGGGGTGCTGACTTGACAGGGGCGAGAATTCGTTCAGGCGATCGCCTGCTGGTAAAATTAATTGGTGCTAAATTAACTGGAGCAATCATGCCAGATGGTATAATTCATAACTAAAGACGACTTCAGAGCATAAAAAGTAAAAAAGTAAGTTAAAATTACTTACAAACTAAATTACCAGTGAATAACAGTTCCTAGCCACTGAAATTAATAATATAGCCATACTCCATAATATGTGAGAGAATCTATTTCCTGCTGCTTGAGTGCATCAGTCAAGTTTAAATAGAAAATAGGGCTGCTATATTCACAAAATTTAATTATCAATGTGGCTTCCTGCTCCCGTTATACATCTGAATAGGTAGGAAAATTTAAAGTTAGACTAATACTTATTAGCCAAAAGCTTCTGGATTCCTGTACTATTGATGATTGACTGGTAATTGTTAAAAATAAATTATTTTAGTTTTATTAATGATCATGAACATTGCAATTATTGGCTGTGGTTATGTCGGTTGTGCCGTTAGCAAATATTGGCAGTCAAATAGTAATTTTATGCTGACGGCAACTACCACTAATCCCCAAAGGATATCTACTTTAGAAGCAGTAGCACAAAGGGTTATTGTCACTTCAGGTAATGATCTAGAAAGCTTGAAAGCTGTATTAAAAAATCAAGAAGTTATCTTATTAAGTGTCGGCGCAAAAACCGCTGATTCTTATGAAGAAACTTATGTAAACACTGCCAAAAATCTAGTTTCTCTCCTCCCCCAATTTCCTAATATTCACCAAGTAATATATACAGGTAGTTATTCAATTTATGGAGATAGAAACGGTGTATGGGTAGACGAAGAAAGCCCACCAGCACCAGCTAATCGCAATTCTCAACTACTGCGAAAAACAGAAGATATATTATTAACAGCAAATAATGACAATACCCGCGTTTGTATTTTACGTTTAGGAGGTATTTATGGACCCGGTAGAGAACTGGTAAAACTATTTAGTAGAGCGTCAGGAACAACCCGTCCTGGTAATGGGGAAGATATCAGCAATTGGATTCATCTTGATGACATTGTTAGTACAATAGAATTTGCTCGTGAGCAGCGCTTACAAGGTATTTATAATCTTGTAGATGATAGTCATCTCACAAATAAAGAATTACTTAATAATGTGATGACAAAAAATAATTTACCTAATGTTATTTGGGATGCAGATAATAAAAATACCCGCCCATATAATGCCTGGGTGTCCAATCAAAAACTGAAAGATGCTGGATATCAATTCATTCATCCTCACATGATTTTTTAGCCCCTATTCAGAATTTCCATCATGTCATCATCTACAATCAGCAACTCCACAGCATCTCCAACCCAGTATTATAGTTGGCAAAACTACCGCTGTGCTTATGAAATTCATCAACCTCTCAATTCTACTGCTTCAGGTATTCCGTTACTTTTAATTCATCCTATCGGAGTAGGATTATCACGGCAATTTTGGCAGCGATTTTGCCGAGAATGGTATGATAAAAAGCACCAAAATCTTATTTATAATCCCGACTTATTGGGATGTGGTGAAAGTGATATGCCAGCTTTAGCGCATACACCAATTAACTGGGCAAAACAGTTAGAACACTTCTTGCAAACTGTGGTTAAACAACCCGTTATTATCGTAGTCCAAGGAGCTTTATTACCAGTTGCCATTGAATTAGTGAAACTGGAAAAAGACTTAATTGCTGGGTTAGTATTATCTGATCCTACATCTCGTCCAGTTATTACTAAAAATGCCCCCAAATGGCAACAAAACTTACTTTGGAGCATTTTTACATCTCCCATAGGTAATGCTTTTTTCCGCTATGCCCGTACCCGCAAATTTTTATATTCTTTCTCTGTTGAAAAATTGTTTGCTGTTAGTGAAAACGTTGATGATGAATGGCTAAATACTCTCATAGCAGATGCCAAAAATATGCGAGGGCGTTATGCTGTATTTGCTTTTTTAGCGAGATTTTGGCAAAGAGATTACAGTAGTGATATTGCCTCAATTCCGCACCGGACATTATTGGTTGTCGGAGAACAAGCTCGCGGTATTAGTAAAGAAAGTAAACCAGAAGCTCCCGACGAACGATTAGCATATTATCTGAATTGCTTACCTCAAAGTCAGGGAGTAAAAATCATTGGCAAAAATGTCATGCCCTATGAATATACTCAGGCATTTGTTGAGGCAGTATCTCCATTCATAGCTGATATTTCCTTATAATCTAAGTAGGTGAACGGGAAAAAACCGTAGACGCGAAGCGGCTTCTCGAAGAGTAATATGTAACGAAAAGTAAAATCGCCCAAACCCTCTTCACTCTTGCCTCTGGTTACTGAGCGAAGTCGAAGTATTGCCTCTTGCCTCTTGCCTCTTGCCTCTTGCCATAACGACGATTTTCAATGCTAACCTACTTAAGATGAGATTTTTAATTGCCACTGCTATTTGAAATTTCATGATTTATGCACAGTAGGAGTTAAGCTGATTAAATCATCAATATTCCGTTTCATTGTTGTGCAAATTGCGTCTAAAGGTAAGTCATTTTCATCATAACCAAAGGGATTTTCTATTTCTAAACCAATGGCTTCAATACCTAATAACGTAAAGCTAACCAAAGCAGAAATTAACCCAGTCCACCAGCCAAGACTCTGAACTATTTGAAATGGCAAGAGGAAGCAATACAGTAATAATAATTGTTTAAGGTGAATAGCATAAGCTAGAGGCATTGGTGTTCTTAAAATTCGTTCACAAGAACCTAAATTATCTACCAAGATATTTAATAATTCCTGTAGAGATGTCAATTGATAACTATTAATGCAATGACGATTGTATTGCTGTTGTAAATAATCGCTAATCCAAAAAGCTACTTCCAAAGGAGGATTATTCATAATCTTTAATTTTATATAGTAAGAGTTTGGCATTAATTCTTCTAAATCATTATTGATAGGCTCACCTCGTAAATGTAGTTTTGTCGCTACGCCAAAAGCCACAAGTAAGTTTAAGGCATCAATTTTATTATTTTTATCCTCTGGTTCTTTTTCATCAATAGATACCCATATTTGTCTGGCTAAATTACGGGTAGTATTGACTATTGCCCCCCAGCATTTTCTCCCTTCCCAAAAGCGATCATAAGCTGTATTCGTGCGAAATACTAATAATAAACCTAAAACAATACTGGGAATAACAGTCCCTAAAATTGGCTGAGAAACGGGAATTTGAAGATGATAAAGTAGAGAAATTAAAACTCCAAAAGCACCACATAACAGCACCCGTTTGTAGATAGCAGCAACGACTGAACCTTTAATTTGTAGAGCGGTTTCAAACCATTGCGGTTTTTTCTGTACCATAAAACTCTCTGATATATTCAATATGAAATCCAAGTAGGTGGGCGGAGGAAAATCAAAATATATTTCGTTTTGGGGAATGGCTAAAACTCAACTACAATAACGCATAGAGGCAAATTTACATATTGTTACAAGTTTTGTTTATCTCCCGTCCACTTACTTAATATACAGGCAATTGTTACACCTACAAATACCTAATTAACGTTTCAAAATACCTGGCGACAAAAGCACCGCCAGGATAATATTAATGACCAGCTTCTTGAATTAAACTATCCAACTCTTGCTGCATTTTGCTTTTGACTAATTCATAGCATTCGTTCACATAAATGCGATCGCTTGCGGCTTCTTTTCCATACCTTGCAAACACAATCGGGGGACAAACCCTAGTATAGATAGGCACGGGCAAAGGAATATTCGGCCAAGGTCCAAAAGCCAATCCCCAAGGTAATCCCAGATAAACAGGAAACACCAAAGGATCTATCCCAAACAGCCAAGGCATCCCCATTTTATGAAATTGCTGCATAATTTCATATATGTCAGCCAAGACAATCAGAGTATCATGTGATCCCCAGGAAATTGCTGGTATAATCGGGACATTTTCCCGGAGTGCCAACTTAATAAACCCCTTCCGTTGGGCAAAATAAATTTTATCCCGCATTGCATGAGGTCGAAACACATCCTCAGCGCCACCAGGATAGACTAAGACACTAGCGCCAGCCCGCAAAGCCTTGTAAGCCATTTTCGGATGCGCTCTCACTGCACCAGCCTTCATCGCCATTTCCGCCGCCGGTGGGAACACATCCCAAACTTTAGGGTGCATCAAACCATAAATCGGTCTTTTCACACTAAAGCGACGCAACCAATCATATAACATCATGGATGTGTCCGGAGAAGCCAGTCCGCCATTATGAGAACCGACAATGAGAATTTTTTCATCTGGGACATTTTCCCAGCCACTGGTTTGGACTCGAAAATAGAAGTTATATAACAAGCCTAGTATAGGCATCATAGACTCGATGAACTTTGGATCTCGTTGATCCAAAGACCACCCTGTGTTAGTGTTTTGAGGATGTTTTAGTTTGAACATCAGGAAATTTTATCAGGATTTATACGGATGGACAACCCGTTGTTTTTCAGTTTTATCAAGCCTAACGCAATCCTTCCATTCTTTCCCGCACTCTGAAGCAGTAATTCAGATATAAGTAGTCGTGCAAAATAAATTTCAGATTGAGGAGAGGGAACAGGAAAGGAATACAGAGATTTCTGTTTATGAAAAAAATCTGCAATTAATTTTGTTCAGTTACTTGCATGATACTTTTTAGGCATCCTCTCCGCCTCCAAATATTCTTAATTTAGTCAATTACAGCCTTAGTTTTGAAAATATCCCATAGGAACTCCATCTGATTGCCTTCGTCTTGAGAATATAGACTATTCAAGATTACTATATTCATAAATTGCGTTATCAACATTTAAGGTCATAGAAATAACATGAAAACTTTCAGGATATTTACAGTTGTTCCCGTCGGGTTAACCATGAGTTTATTCCTGACTCAGTCCAGTTTTGCCCAACCCCCACAACCCCCAACTACTAAAATTAAAAATCCTCTTGATATAGACCCCATAACTTTAACTGGTATCTCTGGAGGACAGGCAAAAACTGATTGCGGGTATACTTCCACTACACCCAGTCAAGTGATTGAAGTGACAGAGCCACTACCTTATCTACAGTTAACAGTAGAGGCTGAAGGACAGCCAACACTATTGGTTGAGGGACCAGGAGGGCGCTTCTGTGTACTCGGTAATGATGATATTGCGAGTAAACCAAAACATTCTGGCTACTGGACAGTAGGCAAATACTCAGTGTATGTGGGTGAATTGTCGAAACAAAAGTACAACTATACCATTTCCATTTCACAACACCAAAAATAGCGATTTTAGCTTTGTTTCCCCAATCCTATCCAGAAATTTAGATTTTGAGAGTCTAACATATCGTATTTTTGGCAACAAATTGGACTCCTAACATGATATTGGTATTACAGTGACTCAATAAAATTTTTGAGGGGAAATATGTTTAAAAGACTAATTGGTGTTGTTGTTGCTACTATTTTGCTGACATTACAGATGGTTGTCGGTACTGCAACAGCAATGCAACTAGATGAAGCTATCCGTACGGTATCATTAAATGATCAAGGTGATACCGTCGTTCTCAGTTTAAAACAAGTCAAAGAAGGCAAAAGACTCTTTAATTTTGCTTGCGCTCAATGCCATGCTGGTGGTGTAACTAAGACTAACCAAAACGTGGGACTTGACCCAGAAGCTTTGGCAGGAGCTTTACCTAAACGCAATAATATTGTAGGTTTGGTGGACTATCTCAAAAATCCCACTACCTATGATGGTGAAACCGAGATTTCCGAAATCCACCCCAGTATCAAGAGTGCGGATATTTTTCCAACAATGCGAAATCTGACGGAAGATGACTTGGTGGCTATCTCTGGACATATTCTCTTACAACCAAAAGTTGTTGGGACTAAATGGGGTGGCGGTAAAATTTATTACTAAATTATTCCCGTAGGCTTGATTCTATAGGTAGGGGTAAAGCAAAAACTAAACCCCTACTACTTTACTAATTTCTCAGTTGTACAGGCATAGCTAAATAGGTCATTTTCAAACCACCCAAAGGCGTGAAAATTACTGGAGTTAAACTTTGATTTAAGTGCATTTGAATTTCTGAAGATGGTAATTCCTTCAAACCTTCCATCAGATATTTGACATTAAAAGCAATGTCTATATCTTCTCCAGATATTTGGGCTGGCATTGATTCTGTACCACTACCAACATCTTGCGCTTCACAAGATAAAGTAATTTCTTGATTGGCATGATCAATACTGACTTTGACAATATTATTTTTCTGATCTGCTAATACAGCAATTCGTTCCAAAGTGCTGATAAATTGCTTTCTTTCTAATGTGACTTGGCGTTCAAATTGCCGAGGAATTAATTGCCGATAAGCGGGATATTGTCCTTCTAAAGTGCGGCTGGTTAACCGTTGATTTTGCCAAGCAAAGACAACTTGCCCTTGATCAAGATAGACAGCTACAGTTTCTTCTGATGTGGAATTATGTCCTAACATCCGTTGTAGCTCTCGTAATGCTCTTGCAGGTACTGTCACCTCTACCTGTTCGCTTCCCTCCACAGGACGCTCATTAGTAGTTTCCAAAACTGCTAAACGGTGTCCGTCCGTGGCTGCAAATTCTAAAGTATCTTGTTTCAGGGTTAAATGTACACCTGTGAGGACTTGCTTGGTTTCATCTGAACTGGTAGCAAATAAAGAACCTTTCAACCCTTCAATTAGTGCCGCTGTAGTGAGAGTAATTGCTTCGGCGTTTTCAATCACTGGTAATTCAGGAAACTCCTCTGCCCCCATAGCGCGAACTTGATAACGTCCGCTTTTGGGTTTGAGAGTAACAATTATACCTTCTCCAGTATTATCTCCTGATTGGTCATCAAGGGTAATTTCCCCTTCTGGTAAGCGAGAGGTGATATCTACAAGCAGTTTGGCAGGGAGAGCAATTGTCCCACCTTCTAATACCTCAGCAGTAAAACTGGTACGGATACCTAAACTGAGGTCAAAGGCTGTTAAACTGACTTGATTAGTTTCGGCATCTGCTTGTAATAAAATATTGGCAAGGACAGGGTGAGTTGGTCTGGACGGGACTGCACGACTGACGAGGGAAAGATTGCTACTAAGATCACTTTGAGAACAGATTAATTTCATCTTTAAAATAAATAATCAGAGAATGGGTAATTGGTAATTGTAATTGGTAATGGGTAATTGGGTGATTAACCGATTTCCCCATTACTTTGTGATTCTAACTGCTCAAAGCCTTGATAAACCGTTGCAAACTCTTAAACACACTGGGTTTTCTCGTAGGTGTAGCGTCCGTAGTGTTTTCCCTTTGTCCCCCCATGAGAATCGCGTCTAATTCATCACCGGAGGGTTTTTTAGGGAGTTCGGCAACTTTTTGATATTCACCCGCTGTTTCTAGCCATACTTCCCATAGTCCAGGGTAGCAGCGGAAAAGGGCAGATTCATCATCTACAGGACGGATATAGTAACAAGATTCGATGGTACTAATGAAGCGACGACGGGTTTCTCTGGCTGTGTAACCAATACCAACTACGCTGGAATCTTCTAGCCTGGGTGTTAACATGATGACAGGACGTTCCCCAATCAGTTCACACAACTTTTCTAATTGTGGGACTTCTACAGAGGTGGGAGCAATAAATAGGAAAATTTCATCTTCTGGCTGAATTTTCGCTTCTAAAGATGCAGCCCTACCTGTACCAATATCGGAAATTTGGAATTGGGCATCTGTCCAATCACGACGGGCTAATGCAGCCGCACCAGCATCAGCAAAGAAGACTTTGAGACGGGATTCATATTCAGTGAACAGGGGAAGAAACTGTTCTGCAACTGTCATGAATTTGAGTTCTGGAAATAATAACTCAACTTGAATCCGAGTCATACCATCAGCTAAAGCTGATTTTACCGCTTCAGTTGATTGAGCGATCGCATCTTCTAAGGTTTTGGGTAGTTCAGCCATAGGTTACAAAGTCTCTATATCAATCTTTAATTATCCCACTATAGTTATTATTAAGAGTTGTTTCTAAAGTTATTTTCTGCAAACCTTTTTCTAAAGCTACTGAAAAACAGATAAAATCTGAGTAATTAGCACATTGTCTGACATGATTTTCAATGACGCGATTTATTCATGACCAATTTTCAAAGGACTATTTAGAAGAATTACTCAAACCCTATGGAGAAATTCAAGCACCTAGTCGCGTTGCGGCAGAAGTTCGAGAAATAGATGTATTATTTTCGCCTTTTTCTCCACAAAATCCTAGTTTAAAAATATTAGAGGGTGTTTGAAAAGTTATGGTTGATGTATCAAATATTTTTTACCCCACCCTAACCCTCCCCTTGTAAAGGGGAGGGAACTGGATTTTTATTGTTTCCCCCCTTTACAAGGGGGGACTAAGGGGGGTAGCAATGTGATGAAAATTACGGAATACCACTTTTCAAACATCCTCTTAGTTGCTATACAACCTCCAAAAAAACTTGAACATTAATCAACAAACAGAATCAGATGATAGGGAGTTAGTTATGAGATTAGCACCGCTTTATCAAGAAGACAGAGAAAAAGCTAGACAAGAAGGACAGCAACAAGGAAAACAACAAGGAAAACAAGAAGGACAGCAACTAGGAGAACAACAGATAATTCTCCGGTTATTAAATCGCCGATTTGGGGAACTTGGATTATCTGTAATAGGGCAAATTCAAGGATTATCTATTGATGAATTGGAATCATTAGGAGATGTATTATTAGATTTTTCAAAAGTTGGTGATTTAGAAGTTTGGTTAAGGGAAAAAGCCAGCCAACAATAGTGATTCTCTAATTATTGAGAATGACACATCTGGTAAAAAAGTAGAGACGTTCCATGGAACGTCTTTACAAAGGTTTTAGCTCAAACAGTAGAAGCCTCTCACCTACCCGATAGGGAGGTGATGAGATGAATACAATACGCGGAAGTGACGAATTGCCCAACGAGCAAAATTAAGCGCAGCTTAATCAGTGTTGTTGGGCGATGTTAGCGCAGCGGCACGAAGTGCGGAATGAACACTTTCTTGATTTTTTTTCAAATATTTGATATAACTTTCAACAGTAGGTGTAACTCAATTAAATGCTGAAAAGCAGCCTATCAAAAAAATTAAAAATTATCTCAAAAAGTCCCTAGGGCATAGGGCTTTAAAGCTCGGTTAATGTCTTCATAGAGGAGTCGCCGAGAAGCCCACACTCACCTGTTCGCGCAAGCGTGCCACAAGGCATAAGGGAGTGTGTGGAGTATGTCACAAAGCGTATATTTAATTCCTTCTGTAAATTAACTTCATACTAGACATAGTTTCCGATTTAACAATAAATCTGCTATGATGGTTGACTGTGGCATTTGCTCCTAGTCTTGGTGCTTACCGCCCATTTAGCATTTTAAACCATTCGTCCGCCTAAGACTGAAGCCGTGAGTGGCGACAGGCCGATGTTATTTTTGGAGTTCTATGTCTTTTTCTAATCTCGGCTTGTCCCCTGAAATTGTCCGTGCTGTCACTGAGCGGGGATATAGTCAACCCACACCAATCCAGAAACAGGCTATTCCTGTGGTATTGGCTGGTGGTGATATTATGGCTGGAGCGCAAACTGGTACAGGCAAAACTGCCAGCTTCACTTTGCCGCTGTTACATCGGTTATCTGCAAATAAGAACGTTCCCAGTCATTCTACTGGATTTTCACCAATTCGGGCGTTAATTCTGACACCTACCCGTGAACTCGCTGCACAGGTGCAAGAAAGTGTCCGTGATTACGGTAAATACTTAAATCTGAATTCAATGGTGATGTTTGGGGGCGTGAGTATTGGTCCCCAAAAACAGAAATTGCGAACCCGCATAGATATCTTGGTTTCCACCCCAGGACGATTGTTAGATCATGTTCAACAAGGGACTCTGAACTTGTCTCGTGTGGAAGTGTTGGTACTGGATGAAGCAGACCGAATGCTGGACATGGGCTTTATTAATGATATTCGCCGCATTCTTTCGCTTTTGCCCAAACAACGCCAGAATTTGCTATTTTTTGCGACATTCTCAGATAAGGTGAAAACTCTTGCGGCTGGGTTACTACATAACCCGACAATGATTGAAGTTGCACGCCGGAACGTAACTGCGGCAACGATATCACAGAAAGTTTATCATGTTGACCGCGATCGCAAGCGGCAATTACTTTCTCATCTGATTCAGGAAAATAACTGGTATCAAGTATTAGTGTTTAGCCGCACCAAGCATGGCGCTGACCGGTTGGTGAAGCAGTTGGGTGAAGACCGCATTCAAGCCCTGGCTATTCACGGGAATAAGAGTCAGGGAGCGCGAACACACGCTTTGGCTAAGTTCAAAGATGGGACTTTGCAGGTATTGGTAGCGACGGATATTGCTGCGCGTGGACTTGATATCAGCGAACTACCTCACGTTATTAATTACGATTTACCTAATGTCCCAGAGGATTATGTGCATCGTATTGGTCGGACTGGACGCGCTGGGGCGGAAGGTCAAGCGATTTCCCTTGTATGTGTTGATGAACATCATTTATTAGCGGATATTGAGCAACTAATTCAGCAGCGTTTACCGAAAGAGGTGGTGGCTGGTTTTGGAGTCAACCCGGAAATTAAGGCTGAACCAATTCCCAATGGACGCAAAGCTCCTTCTGGTGGTGGGAATCAGCGCACTCGTCGTTCTGCTCCTAAATCTGCTTCTTCAAAATCACCTAGACAGCCTTCTTCACGCACAGCAGCAGGTGATAAAAAGCCTGGTTCTAGTTCTCCTACTCCACGTCGTTCTGGTAAACGTAGGTAATAACTAATTTTACCTGGGTTGGGTTGAACAAAGTGAAACCCAACACAAAAATCACAACTAGAGTTACAGGAACGTCATGTTTACGGATTGATATCACCTGGTAATCTAACATCTGAATTTTAGTCATCAAAGGTTGGCGGTGGATCAAATAATGAAGGAGAATCTGTTGTTAGAAACACATTTTTTAAATCATCTTGTCCTAAAAATTCAAGTGCATTGTCTATAGTATTAAACTCAAAAACTTTGACTTCCCCTAAGCTCGAAACAATTTCAACAACAATTTTCTTAACCTGTCGCTCAATTGATTCATCTAAGATATTTTCAATCAATGAAATTAACTGCACCTCTATGAAACTGACCATTTTTCTTCCTATTAAAGTTTTTTGTTCAGAGGTGAGGTTATTGTACTTATACCAAGCATCTTTTGCTTTTATTTTTTCTTTTTCTCCCCAATAGAACTCAATACCTAATTCTAGCAATAATTCACAAATCGCCTCAAATGGGACGAAAAATAAGTTTACGTCATTGCTTTTCATCATAGCTTGTGATGAGCCACTCCAATTACCTGCTAAAACAGCTATGGAACTTCTTATACTATGATATCTTCGTCTCACGGCAGAATGAGCGTTACAAATCCAGCTTGCTTTATCTCTATTATGTTTTTTGTATCTTATATATTTTGATTCAAATAAAATTAATGGCCGCATATTTTCATTAGCAAAAACTCCGTCAATATCATATTCATTCCCATAGTTATCTGACATTAATAGCTTCTTTACTTTTCTTCCACTCTTTGTGTTTCTTACACCAGAAGTTAAATAATGACAACCATATAAATCCGCTATTTCAATTAGTTTTTCTTCAAGTGCTTTCTCCATAGATGCACCAATAGCTTCACCTATAGCACTACCGAAATTCTCAACCGACATATATTTTTCCGACACTATTTTTTCTCCAAAATTATTATTGATTCTTGTAATGAAATATTGTGTCGCTGAGGATTATCTTTCCACTTATCTCCTCGCTTTCTCAATACCTCCATTTTATAGTTATCAAAACCAACACAAACTCCAATTTCACCAATTAATTTATCGGTAGGAATATGTATACCATAGGGGGCTGAATCTCCTAATACAAATAATGCTTTAGTATTATGTTTTAGAACTCTGTAAACGTCTTTAAGGATTTTATACATATCGTTAAAATATCCAATTACCATGAGATCATAACTCTTTTTTCCACCTTTAATTTTTCTCAATTCAGCAAGTTTATGGGCAGAATTTTGAATAAAATCAGTAATTTCATCGCATTCTTTTTTAAAGTCATCTAACAAAATGTACCGAGAATCTCCTCGTAATACTTGAGTAGTTGCTGATGTTATTAACTTGGTGCGAAAATTATCTGATATCTCTTTCCAATTTTTGGCATCACCCCAAAAATATAGTTCTAACCTTGTTCTGTCTGAATAATCAAAATTATTTAGATAAGGAGGTGAAGTAAATACATAATCTACAGATTGATTTTTAATAAACGGTTCTGTATTTCTTGAGTCTGCATTGAAAAGGTTATGTGTTGATTTCTGATGATTTTTAAATGAGCTTTGTTTGATATTTCTAATATCTTTTAGCATTTGATATGATAGCTTGATAAACTCAACCAGAACTTCTTTATCGGTAGAAGTTGGTTTCAACTTTTTAGGTGCTATGTAAGGCCACCCTGTAGCTGCGCTAGATACATCTCTAAGCAATGCAGTAATAACGACATAGAAAAAATCGAATACTGGTTCTGATAATCCTTCAGCTTCCAAAATAATCTTGAGTATATAGAGTTTTTCAATAGTATTTTTTGAGTAGCATTTAATCACCAATTCAGGAAAACAATTTTCAATACTAAATTCTTTTTTATTTATGGTTTCATCTAATTTTTTCATAAAGATATTTTCTACCTTCTTTATAAAAACTACAGCTTCTTGATAATTTATTTCCCAGTTCATTTTTGCTTTCGCAATTTTGTATACAAACGGATGAGCCTCTACACCAAATGAAGAGATTCCCAAGCTCTTACAAGTTAAATTTGTAGTACCAGATCCCATAAATGGATCATAAACAACCATATCTGACGTAATACCAAAACGTTCTATTGAATGAATTACAGCTTTATAAGAAAAGCCAGCAGGATACGTGAACCAACGATGGACGGGCGCTTTTAAGCTATCCTTAAATGTACCCCAATTTTCAATTTCGTTTTTGCTGTCTATACCTTCAATTTCAGGAAATAAACTTAACTGCTTAATAGTTTTCATCTGGACTACACTGGTAAATGAATTATCTAAGTCAAACAAATGGGCAATCGAGGTTGTAATAAATGAAATTTATCAGACAAACCAGCCTCCTTTTAATGTTTACTTTTCAGATCATACATCGTCTGTAACACTTCCTGGGAATAACGGAGCAGATTAGATAGTAAATTAGTACAGTGCGTAAGTTTGAATTTATGAAAATACTCGTCCTCAATGCCGGTTCTAGCAGCCAAAAGAGTTGTCTGTATGATATAACATCCCCGATTCCTAATGTAGCCCCCCAACCCCTGTGGGAAGGGAAAATAAATTGGACTCAAGACCAAAATCAGGCAGAAATTACAGTCAAAACCGCTACAGGTGCAAAACTGCAAGAAACCCTGGCTGATTATTCCCGACAGGTGCAATTTACTCATTTGTTATCTACTCTTATCAATGGTGAAACCAAGGTAATTGATGATTTATTAGCCATAGATGTGGTAGGACATCGGGTAGTACATGGTGGTGAAGATTACCAGGATGCTGTGATAATTACTGAAGATGTGAAACAGGCGATCGCTCACCTATGCAATTTAGCCCCAGCCCATAATCCAGCCGCTTTAGCTGGCATTGAAGCCATTGAAAATAGTCTGGGGAATATCCCCCAAATTGCAGTTTTTGATACTGGATTTCACCACACGTTACCCGATGCCGCAGCCATCTATCCTATCCCCTATCAATTAGTAGAACAAGGTATCCGTCGTTACGGCTTTCATGGTATCAGTCATCAGTATTGTGCAAATCGAGCCGCGGAAATTCTTGGTCAAGATTTACAATCTCTACGGATAATTACCTGTCATTTAGGTAATGGTTGTTCTTTAGCCGCCATCAAAAATGGTTGCAGTATTGACACAACAATGGGATTTACTCCCCTGGATGGTTTAATGATGGGTAGCCGCAGTGGTTCAATTGATCCAGGGATTTTAATTTATTTACTGCGACAGTATAATTACTCCAGTCAAGAATTAGATAATGTGTTAAATAAGGCTTCTGGATTAAAAGGTATTTCTGGAATATCTAGTGATTTAAGGGAGGTGATAGCCGCAAAAGACCAAGGTAATCAACGCGCTCAACTAGCTTGGGATATATACGTACATCGTCTCCGGGCTGGTATTGGGTCAATGCTGGCTAGTTTAGCAGGTTTAGATGTTTTAGTTTTTACGGCTGGAGTCGGTGAAAACTCCCCAGGAATCCGTCAAGCAGCTTGTGAAGCCTTGGGATTTTTGGGACTAAAAATTGATGCTGATAAAAACCAGCACCAACCTATTGATGTTGATATTGCCACATCTGATTCAACAGTGCGAGTATTAGTCATAGAAACTCAAGAAGATTGGGCGATAGCTCAAAAATGTTGCCAATTGGTGCAACAATAATAGAATTGAGGAACTATCCTCATTTTAAATTTTTATGAATTTTTAATTAGTAACAGTATGTTCTTATCTCGTGAAGCTATTACCACACCTTTAGTCGTTTGCTTGTGTATTACCAGTATTAGCTTAATGCAAATACCAAAGTTGCAAAAACTATTAACCAGTCAACAATCTATTTCTGTAGAAACTCTGGAAAAAGACCTCAAAAAAGAAAGTCTTCGCTTGAACTTACTGCAAAATGTACCTAGTTTTAGTTATAAAAACCTGATTGCAGATTGGGTATATATTGATTTTTTGCAATTCTTTGGCGATGATGAAGCCAGAGATAGAACAGGGTATCGTCTCAGTCCAGAATATTTTGAAGTTATTTTAGGACGTGACCCCCGTTTTCTAGACGCTTACCTAGGACTTTCTGTAAGTAGCTCTTTATACGGTGGGATGCCAGAAAAATCTATAGCTTTAATGGACAAAGGATTAAAATCTTTATCTCCACAATTACCCAACAAATCCTATTATATCTGGCGTTATAAAGGCACAGATGAGTTATTGTTTCTAGGTAATGCTCAAGCAGCCCAAACATCTTTTCTCAAAGCCGCAGAGTGGGCTAACACTTATACTGACGCGGAAAGTAAGCAAGCAGTATTTAGTTCTCAAAAAACCGCTGAGTTTCTCAGTAAAAACCCAGATAGTAAATCAGCCCGTATTTCTACATGGATGATGGTTTTAAATAATAAAGTTGATCAAAAAACTCGCAAACGAGCCATTCGGGAAATTGAAGCTTTAGGAGGGGAGATAGTCACTAATCCCAACGGTACAAGTAGTATTAAATTACCAGAAAAAGATTAATTGGTCAGTGGTCAGTTGTTAGTAGGGGCGAAGCATTTGCAAGATAAATTATCGGTCATTGCCAAAAATAGTTCTCCAAATGCTTCGCCCGTACAGTGGTTAGTGGTCAGTAGGGGCGAAGCATTTGCAAGATAAATTATCGGTCATTGCCAAAAACAGTTCTCCAAATGCCTCGCCCGTACAGTGGTCAGTGGTCAGTAGGGGCGAAGCATTTGCAAGATAAATTATCGGTCATTGCCAAAAATAGTTCTCCAAATGCCTCGCCCGTACAGTGGTCAGTGGTCAGTAGGGGCGAAGCATTTGCAAGATAAATTATCGGTCATTGCCAAAAATAGTTCTCCAAATGCTTCGCCCGTACAGTGGTCAAGAAAGAGGCAATAGACAATAGACAATAGACAATAGGCAATAAATATTTTCCCTGCTCCCTGCCCCTGCCTCTTTTCTCCTGACTCCTGCTGAGAATCGCTACAATAGAAATCCTATGATTCTCATGTTTTAGACTTGCAGGAGGTGGGAGAGAATTTTTAGCATGACAGGAGGATTATTTTGAGATATCTTAAAATAAGTTAACATAATTATCATAATGTCCTCTTTCTTAGAGAAGCTAAGTATAAGCAGCAAACCAGTACAGGAGAATCAACATCGGTGAATAATAAAAGATGGAGAAATACGGGGCTGTACGCGCTCCTTTTTATAGTTGTTATTGCCCTAGGAACAGCATTTTTTGACAAACAACCCCAAAGCCGGGAAACATGGCGCTACAGCCAGTTTATCCAAGAAGTTAAACAAGGCAGAGTTGAGAGAGTTAGTTTGAGTTCTGACCGTTCTACAGCTTTGGTAACACCCAAATATGATCCTAATAAAAAGATAGTTACCTTAGTTAACGACCCAGATTTAATCAATACTCTGACAAATAAAGGTGTTGATATTGCCGTATTACCTCAAGCAGACGAAGGATTTTGGTTTAAAGCTCTCAGCAGCTTATTCTTCCCTGTATTGCTGCTAGTTGGTCTATTTTTCCTGCTCCGTCGCGCTCAAGGCGGTCCTGGGAATCAAGCTATGAACTTTGGTAAATCTAAAGCTAGGGTGCAAATGGAACCCCAAACTCAAGTGACATTTGGGGACGTTGCGGGTATTGACCAAGCCAAATTAGAACTAAATGAAGTTGTAGACTTTTTAAAGAATGCTGATCGCTTTACTGCCATTGGTGCGAAAATTCCTAAAGGTGTACTTTTAGTTGGACCTCCTGGTACTGGTAAAACCCTGCTTGCGCGGGCTGTAGCTGGAGAAGCTGGTGTTCCTTTTTTCTCAATTTCCGGTTCGGAATTTGTGGAAATGTTTGTGGGTGTGGGCGCTTCCCGTGTCCGTGATTTATTTGAACAAGCGAAAACTAATGCTCCTTGTATCGTCTTTATTGATGAAATTGACGCGGTAGGTCGTCAACGGGGTGCTGGTTTGGGTGGTGGTAATGACGAACGGGAACAAACCCTCAACCAGTTACTAACGGAAATGGATGGTTTTGAAGGTAACACTGGCATTATTATTATTGCTGCTACCAACCGTCCTGACGTATTAGACGCGGCTTTATTACGTCCTGGTCGTTTTGACCGTCAAGTTGTGGTAGACCGTCCTGACTACGCTGGAAGAAGCGAAATTCTCCGAGTTCATGCTCGTGGTAAAACTTTATCTAAAGATGTAGACTTGGATAAAATTGCCCGTCGGACTCCTGGTTTTACCGGTGCAGATTTATCTAACTTACTCAACGAAGCGGCAATTTTAGCCGCCCGTCGGAATTTAACGGAAATTTCGATGGATGAAATTAATGATGCAATTGATCGTGTGTTAGCGGGACCTGAAAAGAAAGACCGGGTAATGAGCGAAAAGCGCAAAACTTTGGTTGCATACCATGAAGCAGGTCACGCTTTAGTTGGGGCTTTAATGCCTGACTATGACCCTGTGCAAAAGATTAGCATTATTCCCCGTGGTCAAGCGGGTGGTTTAACTTGGTTTACCCCTAGTGAAGACCGTATGGACACTGGTTTATATAGCCGTGCTTATTTGGAAAATCAAATGGCTGTGGCTTTAGGTGGTCGTCTCGCTGAAGAAATTATCTTTGGTGAAGAGGAAGTTACTACTGGCGCTTCTAATGATTTACAGCAAGTTGCCAGAGTAGCTAAACAAATGATAACTCGGTTTGGCATGAGCGATCGCTTGGGTCCAGTAGCCCTTGGTCGTCAACAAGGAAATATGTTCCTGGGTCGAGATATTATGTCTGAGCGCGATTTCTCGGAAGAAACTGCTGCTGCTATTGACGAAGAAGTTCGGAAGTTAGTTGATACGGCTTACATTCGAGCTAAAGAAGTTTTAGTCAATAACCGCAAGGTTTTAGATGAAATTGCTCAAATGCTGATTGAAAAGGAAACTGTTGACGCTGAGGAATTACAACAAATCCTTGGTAATAACGATGTGAAAATGGCGGCTTTTGCGTAATTTTTTCTAACCTTTTAAAAAGGGTAATTCTGGGTTTTCTGGAATTACCCTTTTTTTTGAAGTTATAATTGAATTTTTCTCTCTGCGCTCTCTGCGTCTCTGTGGTTCGATTCAAAAATAATTTATCTAACCACAGAGGCACAGAGGACACAGAGAGAGAAAATAGAGAGTTTTTTGCATCAGTTTTGAGATATTTTTTATTTAGAAGTCCCTAAACTTGCATGATACTATTGTTTAATTTATTATTCGATTCCATAAAAACATCTGTAGAGCAGTAACCCGTTATATATCATGGAAGTTTTACCATTACCCAATAATTGGCAAGATATTCAACCTGACGTTGTATATTCTTCGACTTATGATTTGCAAGTTTCATTTAGCGACGAACAAATAAAATTAGGTATAAGATATGATAGTAAAGGAAAGCATTTAAAGGCAATTGCGAAAGGGTTAGTACACCCACAGGGTAGTAGTGGGCTTGTTGATTCTCAAGAAAAAGGATATAATTTAAAGTCTAAAGTGTTAGGTAACGGTGGTGATAGACGGTTTCACGCCAAATATGTTAATGGTATATTACATTTTCCTGGTTTTGTAACACAACATTAATCTAGAATAGATTATGACTACACTTAAATTGAAAAATCACAAAATCTGGCAAGATTTAACTGAGGTATTAGAAAATTTAGATCCTAATTCTCTTGTTCAAAAACACCTTCAACGCTGCTGTTATACAATCAATGGTTATTGGGATGAACAGGATGAATATTATGACTCAATTAGCTTACCTCACACCATAGAAGCAGAATTAGTTAGTAGTTTTGTAGGTGTTACCCAAGATAAACGTTTTCTAAAACTCAAATTTTCTCTTATTGGTACTACTACTATTTATGCTAAAATGATCCCTCATGATCCCCATGATAAATCTTACCCATTCGGAAGTCCAATTATTCAAAATATAGGTGAGTTAGTTCTTATCTATAATGAAAATCTAGAATTAATTGATGAAAATTGGCTTTTAGATATAGATTCTCCTCTACTTGTGCTTGATAAAAGACAAGTTACTAACACCTGAGTAAATGAACCACGAAGGGACGTTCGCGCAGCGTCCCGTAGGGATAGAACACGAAGGAAGAAAAGAAGAAGGTTTGTTTTATCTTATTTGCAAAACTAAGGTTTCTTCTCCTGGTGAAACTAAGGTTTTTCCCACTGGTAAAACAGCTAAAGCATTAGTTTGTGCTAAATTAATTAAGTTCCCAGAATTTAAATTACCACTGGTTTGATGAAATTCATAAATACCATTATTTAAATTTAATTTACCCCAAATATAAGTTTCCATTTTCCCATTAGACTTTAATTCGGAATAGGATTTCACTTTTAAAAATTTCGCTTCCCAACCTTGATTAATTCCTGAAAGTTTTTTGATTGTTGGTTGGACAAATCTCCAAAATGTGACTAATGCCGAAACGGGATTTCCTGGTAAACCAAAGTATAGAGAATTGGGAAAGGTGGCAAATGTCAGAGGTTTTCCTGGACGCATTTGCACGGCACGAAAATGAATGTTTGCCCCCAAAGATGCTAATATATTATCAATATAATCATAATCACCTACGGAAACTCCTCCAGAAGAAAGAACTATATCAGCATGATTAATGGCATAATTTATAGTCTCTGTTAATGCAGTTGGATTATCTTTAACAATTCCTAACATTAACACTTCTACACCTAATTCCTTTACTAAAGCTGCTAAAGCATATTGGTTAGAATCTACTATTTGTCCAGGTTTTAGGGTTTGTTCTGGTGTTACCAATTCATCACCGCTAGAAAAAATTGCCACTCGTGGACGACGGAAAACACTGATTGTAGATAATTGTGCTGCGGCTAAAATAGCAATTTCTGCTGCATTCAGGGGAATTCCTGCTGGTAAAAGTTCTTTTCCGGCTTGGTAAAAGTCTCCTTGGTGTCTAATAAATTCTTGGGGTTGCGGTGTAGCTAAGATAAAAACTTGATTTTCCTGCAATTTAGTTTTTTCCTGCATAACTACAGTATCTGCACCTTTTGGGATGATTGCACCAGTGAAAATCCTGGCTGCTTGTCCTGGTTTAATAGTAATTTGGGGTTGATATCCTGCGGGAATCTCTTCGACAACTGCCAATATGGTAGGATTTTCAGGATTTGAATTTTGCACATCTTCATAACGTACAGCAAAACCATCCATTGCGGAATTATCCCAGTGAGGAAAATCTAAAGAACTAATGACAGAAGTTGCTAAAATGCGATGAAATGCTGTTAATAAATCCACAATTTCAATATCATGTTGTTGATTTAAAGGTTGGACAGCATTGAAAATAATAGTTTCGGCATCTTGGACTGATAACATAATGAATAAGTAGGTTAGCGTTAAAAATTGTCGTTATAGCAAGGCAAAAGGCAAGGGTGAAGAAGTTTTCAGCGATTTTACATTTCTTTACACTGAATAGAAATTTAATAGTTAATTAGTGAGCAGATACCCAACTTCTATTTTAGAATTAGATTATATATCATATATTTATTTAAGAAGTTGGGGATATTTTATATCTCCCCATAACCACCACCTCCTGGAGTTTCAATGACAAATATATCTCCAGGATTCATTTCTACCACAGCTTTACTTCCTAATTTTTTCACAGTTCCATTATTTCTTTCTACATAATTTTTACCTATCATACCTGCTTTCCCACCACATAAACCAAAAGGGGGAATAACCCGATGATTTGCTAAAATTCCCGCTGTCATATTTTCCAAAAACCGCAACCGTCGAATTACACCATTTCCACCGTGATATTTACCTTTTCCTCCGCTATTTTCCCGAATTGCAAAACTTTCTAAAATTACCGGAAACCGCCATTCTAAAACTTCAGGATCTGTTAATCTAGAATTAGTCATGTGGGTATGAACTGCGTCTGTTCCATTAAAATCTCCACCCGCACCAGAACCACCACAGATAGTTTCATAATATTGATATTTCGTATTACCAAAAGTAAAATTATTCATCGTTCCTTGGGAAGCAGCTAACACACCCAAAGCCCCATATAAAGCATCTGTAATTGCTTGGGAAGTTTCCACATTTCCCGCAACTACCGCAGCCGGATAATGGGGATTTAACATACAACCTTGAGGAATAATCACTTCTAACGGTTTCATACATCCTGCATTTAAAGGAATATCATCATTTACCAAAGTGCGGAAAACATATAAAACTGCTGCTTTACAAACTGCTGATGGTGCGTTAAAGTTATTATTTAATTGCGGTGAAGTCCCAGTAAAGTCTATTTTAGCATTTCTGAGTTTTTTATCAATAGTAATTTTAACTTTGATCATACTTCCATCATCCAAAGCATAACTAAAACTCCCATCTTTTAAAACTTCAATTACTCGACGAACTGATGCTTCGGCATTGTCTTGGACAAAACCCATATAAGCTTGCACAGTTTCTAAGCTGTAGTGTTCTACCATTTTCAATAATTCTTTAACTCCCAGTTCATTCGCTGCAATTTGCGCTTTCAAATCGGCGATATTTTGAGGAATATTCCTCGCTGGGTAAGGTTCACTGCTGAGTAAATTAATTAATTCCTGTTCGCAGAAAACCCCAGAATTAACTAATTGAAAATTATCTAATAAAATCCCTTCTTCTGTGACACTTGTACTATAAGGTGGCATAGAACCGGGAGTTATTCCCCCAATATCTGCATGATGTCCCCGTGAAGCTACATAAAAAATAGGAAGATGAGAATTAAGAAATATCGGAGTAATAACTGTAATATCTGGAAGATGAGTTCCCCCATTGTAGGGATTATTAGCAGCGAAAACATCACCAGGTTGAATATTATTTTTATGAGTGGAAATTAAAGCCTGAATACTTTCACTCATTGAACCTAAATGTACAGGAATATGCGGGGCATTTGCGACCAATTGTCCATGGTTATCGAAAATTGCACAGGAAAAATCGAGCCTTTCTTTGATATTCACAGAAGAACTGGTATTTTGTAATGTTATTCCCATTTGTTCAGCAATTGCCCGAAACAAATTATTGAAAATTTCCAGCATGACAGCATCAGGATTTTCAATTTTCTCATTTGTATTTTCCACTGATAACTGACTACTAACAACTGACAAAACCAAATTCTGAATATTAGTTAATTCCGCTTTCCAATGGGGTTCAATAATATTTGTACCCGTCGCTTCTACAATAATTGCCGGTCCAGAAATACAGTCTCCCGGTTGTAAATTCTCCCGACGATAAACTGGGGTATCCCACCATTTCCCAGCAGTAAACATCTGTACGGTTGTATCTGCAATCTGTAAATTATCATTTATCCGAGAAATTACAGATGCAAATGGGGCATCATGATGTAATACTAACTCCACCGTCACCGCTTCCACAATCAAGGGTTTTTCCTCGGCAATAAAGCCGTAACGCTGACGATGTAACTCTGCAAACTGATTCTGCATTGCTGCTAAATCGGCAAAATTTACAACCAAAGCCGCATCTGTTCCTTCATATCTTAAATGCAGCTTTTCATACAGTTGAATCTCTGTGTTACCAGGATCTTGAAGGTTTAATTCTTTTTTTCCCTCTGCTGCTAATTCTGTAAATACTACTTTTAAATTTGACAATAGCCCTAATTCTAAAACCGCTTCAATAGCTTTTTCTTTTAACACCCTAACATCTGCCAAACCCATACCATAAGCAGATAAAACTCCAGAATAGGGATGAATAAATACCTGTTTCATTCCCAAAGCGTCAGCAATTAAACAAGCGTGTTGTCCACCTGCACCACCAAAACAGCATAAAGTATACTCAGATACATCATAACCACGTTGGAGGGAGATTTTTTTAATCGCATTGGCCATTTTATCAACGGCAATGGTAAGAAAACCCGTTGCTACTTGTTCCGCTGTGCGATTATCACCAATTTCTTCTACCAATTCCGCAAATTTACTCTTGACAATTTCCACATTCAATAATTTGTCAGCATTTGCTCCAAATACTTTAGGGAAAAAAGCAGGTTGCAACTTACCTACCATGACATTACAGTCTGTCACCGTTAGGGGTCCGCCTTTGGAGTAGGAAGCAGGACCGGGATTTGCACCGGCTGATTCTGGTCCAACGCGATAACGAGAACCATCAAAATGTAAAATTGAACCGCCACCCGCTGCAACGGTATGAATAGCCATCATTGGAGTTCGTAACCTAACTCCAGCCACTTCTGTTTCTAAGGTACGTTCATATTCACCATTGTAATGAGCAACATCCGTAGATGTACCACCCATATCAAAACTGATAATTTTATGAAATCCTGCCATCAGACTAGTTTGGACTGCACCAACGATTCCCCCCGCCGGACCAGACAAGATACTATCTTTACCAAGAAAAGTTGCTGCGTCAGTTAAGCCTCCATGAGATTGCATAAACTGGAGAGTAACGTTTTTTCCTAACTGACTCGCTACCTGATTCACATATCTTCGTAAAATCGGCGATAAATAAGCATCAACTACCGTTGTATCACCACGACTGACTAATTTCATTAAGGGGGTAATTTCGTGAGATACTGAAACTTGAGTAAAGCCAATGTTTTTAGCGAGGTTAGCAACCTGTTTTTCATGGTTGGTGTAGCGATAACCGTGCATAAAAACAATTGCACAGGAATGAATCCCACTATTATAAGCTCTTTGCAGTTGAGGACGAATGGCATCTAAATTTAAATTAATTAATACATCACCTTGGGCGTTGTAACGTTCTTCTACTTCAATTACTTGTTCATATAACATTTCTGGTAAAATAATCTGCCGGGCAAAAATATCGGGACGGTTTTGATAGGCGATTTTTAAAGCATCTCGAAAGCCTTTGGTGATGAGTAAAACAGTTCTATCCCCTTTTTTTTCCAGTAGGGCATTTGTAGCTACTGTTGTTCCCATTTTGACAATTGTGATTTCCTCTGAAGGAATAGTTTCATGATCTGAAATGCCTAAAAGTTCCCGAATTCCCTGTATTGCTGCATCGGTGTAACGTTCGGGATTTTCGGATAATAGTTTGTGAATTTGTAATTTACCGTCGGGGCATTTGGCGACAATATCAGTAAATGTACCACCCCTATCAATCCAAAATTCCCAAGTCATTGTAGATTAACCCTCTTACAGAATTTATAAATTAGAGAAAACGGTATTAACAATATTTTAACGAACTACATCCTGCAAAGAATCACTTTTTTCTCGGACAAGATGGCCATCTTCCATGTAAACAATTCGGTCAGCAATATCTAAAATGCGGTTATCGTGGGTAACAAGCAAAATTGTACAACCATGCTCTTTTGCTAGTTTCTGCATCAATTCTACCACATCTCGTCCCGATTGTCTATCAAGTGCGGCGGTAGGTTCATCTGCTAGAATTATTTTTGGTTGACTTACCAATGCACGAGCGATCGCAACTCGTTGTTTTTGTCCCCCTGATAAGTTATCTGGATAATAATTAAGCCGATTTCCTAATCCTACCTGTTCTAGCATTTTTTGTGATTGGATTAACATTTCTTTTCCAGACATTTTCGGTTGTAATTCCAGACCCATTCTTACATTTTGAATTGCTGTTAAGCTACCATGTAAGTTATGAGCTTGAAAGATATAACCGTTAGTCCGTCGCGCTTGGGTTAATTGTTTTGCATTGGCTTTACAGAGTTCGTTGCCTAATATCTGCAAACTGCCAAATTGAGCCGAACGCAATCCACCAGCCAAGGTTAATAATGTGGTCTTACCTGAGCCAGATGGACCTGTCATAATCACAATTTCACCTGTATTAATGGTGAGGTTGATATTAAATAAAACTTGTTTTCGCAGTTGTCCATTTCCAAAATAATGATCGAGGTTTTGGATGGAGATTACAGGTTTGGGAGAGTTAAGAGTTTGCATATTTGATTGAGGTTTTCAGGATTTTTTTGCACGCAGAGACGCAGAGGCACAGAAGAGTAATTTTGAGAATTTTACTCACATCACTTTGGTAAACTTCAACTATTGCGTACATCTGATTTATTTGCCCAAGTTCGACAATGCCGTCATTGGATACTACTTCACCTGCACGAATATAAATGTTAAAAATTACACCATTCTGGGGAGATTTAACATAAGTTTGATCTAAGTTGGCTTTGGCTGATACTAAGTCTACTGGACGCACTTCATCTATTTTATTTAATGAAGTACATTCTATTTCGCGCAGAGGCGCAAAGAAGCAAAGGCGCAAATTTGATTAATTTGTCGGTTTTAAAGATGAGGAAATTGAAAAATTGTTAAAATAAATATGAGATGGAAATAGATGAGTAAATATAATTGCTTATTACTCCAGCAATTGGTATTCTTATAAAAGCAGGCTTAATCCATTTATAAGTATCAAATAAATCAATCACCAAACTACCTTTCAAGAAATTGCTTCTCAATTGCAATTATTCCAAAGTATAGAACAGAAAGAAAGATTTATATTTGTAATTGGTGCTTTAACATCGCGGTTAATTAGTTTATATAAAGCTTCCGAAATAATGGGGATAGATTTTTCATATCTTACAGTTGAAGATGTTGTTATAGAGAAAATCTGGTAAGCATGATGAAAATAGTGTTTAATTCTTCTCCTTTAATTTTCTTATCTTCATTAGGGTTCCTTGATTTATTTTTGACAACATCTTCCCAATTCTTATTACCAGAAAGTGTTAAATTCTCGCTATTTGAATCTGAGTTGTAAATACGATATTGCGATTGAATTTGTCAAGTACCGCATCAATTCTATCGTGATTAGTTTATATGTATTCCTGGATGCTGAAAAGTTAGCAGGTAAGCCGATAAAATTAGTCAGAATGCGGGTAGCAGTTAAAGCTGTCAAAATTCTAGAATGAAATATAAGGTGAATGAATTAAAATTATTGCTATGCTGAACCGAATCAAAGACTTAACAACAAATATAGCACCCCGCTTAGTCGAAATCCGTCGCCATATTCATGCACACCCAGAACTTAGTGGGCAAGAATATCAAACCGCTGCTTTTGTTGCAGGTGTGTTATCTGCCAATGGCTTGCACGTAGAAGAGGGAATAGGTAAAACAGGTGTCATTGGTGAATTACAAGGAACTCAACCTAGTGATAGGATATTGGCAATTCGCACTGATATGGATGCTTTACCCATTCAAGAACGCACAAGTTTAGAATATGCTTCTCGAATTGAAGGAGTCATGCACGCTTGTGGCCATGATATTCATACTACAGTAGGTTTGGGGACAGCGATGGTACTTTCCCAAATTGCCCCTGAATTGGGTGGAAAGGTGCGGTTTTTATTTCAACCTGCTGAGGAAATTGCCCAAGGTGCAAATTGGATGGTACAAGATGGAGTAATGAATAATGTTGCGGCTATTTTAGGGTTACACGTTTTTCCTTCCATTCCTGCTGGTTCAGTTGGTATCCGTTACGGTGCATTAACAGCCGCCGCAGACAACTTAGAAATTATTATTATTGGTGAATCTGGACATGGTGCGCGTCCCCATGAAGCCATAGATGCAATTTGGATTGCAGCGCAAGTGATTACATCATTACAACAGGCGATTAGTCGAACTCAGAATCCTTTGCGTCCCGTAGTATTGAGTATTGGCCAAATTAATGGTGGAAGAGCGCCAAATGTAATTGCTGATAAAGTACAGTTATTAGGAACAGTGCGATCGCTTCACCCAGAAACCCGTGATAAACTACCACAGTGGATTGAAAACATAGTGGCTAATGTTTGTAATTCTTTCAACGCCAAATATCAAGTTAATTATCATCAAGGTGTACCCAGTGTCCAAAATGATAATGCTCTAACACAATTATTACAATCCTCCGCAGAAGAAGCTTGGACTAATGATCGTGTCCAAATTTTACCAGAACCATCATTAGGTGCAGAAGATTTTTCTGTTTATTTAGAACACGCCCCTGGTTCAATGTTTCGCTTAGGTGTAGGCTATGAAGAGAGAATAATTAATCATCCCTTGCATCATCCCCAATTTGAAGTTGATGAATCTGCTATTATTACTGGAGTAGTCACATTAGCTTATGCAGCTTATAAATATTGGCTAAATAAGTCAGAAGTATGATTTGTGTGATTGGTTTGATTTAGATGATTAATTAGTCAAACAAATCACAGAAATCACAGAAATCACAAAAATCACAGTCCAGAAATTGCTCTTTAAATAAATTCCAGAAAATTACACTGTCAATCATGCCACCAATCGAAACTATAGATTCAAACTCATCAGAACAAAGCACTAATAATTGGTATTTAGTCACTGTCCGTTCTAAAAAAAGAGAAGTATTTTTGAAATATCTGAATTTAGCTATTAGCCAAAATCAATTACAAGACTTGGTAATAGAGATAAAAAGTCCCCAAGATGCAGTTTATCAAGATATTGTTCTATTAAATATCAGTAATTTCAAAAATGCCTATATACAACTTAAAAAAATCGAATGTTTCCAAAATATTGAACGAAAACCTTTAGCATTACCACAAGTAAATAGAATGTTGGGTATTGGATAAAATTTGCTTTAAAAAAATTAACCACTCTATTTGGGACAATTGCTAGGTATGATATTTTATCTGCAAACATTTACCCAGTAAAACCTGACTATGACTCAAAACTACCGCATTACCCTACTACCTGGAGATGGCATTGGTCCCGAAATTATGTCCGTAGCAGTGGACGTGCTGAAATTTGTCGGTAAACGCTTTGATTTTTCCTTTGAATTTTCCACAGCTTTAATCGGTGGTGCTGCTATTGACGAAACCGGCGAACCACTACCGGCTGTTACCTTAGATATGTGCCGCAATAGCGATGCCGTCTTACTCGCTGCTATTGGTGGTTACAAATGGGATTCTCTCCCCTCAAATTTACGCCCAGAAGCAGGTTTATTAGGGTTGCGGGCTGGTTTACAACTATTTGCTAATTTACGTCCTGCGAAAATTCTCCCCCAGTTAATTGACGCTTCCACCTTGAAACGAGAGGTTGTAGAAGGAGTAGATATCATGGTGGTGCGGGAACTCACCGGCGGGATTTATTTTGGTAAACCCAAAGGCATTTTTACAACAGAAACCGGAGAAAAACGCGGTGTAAATACGATGGTTTACACAGAATCAGAAATTGAACGCATTGGCCGCGTAGCTTTTGAAACAGCGCGGAAACGAGGTGGTAAACTCTGTTCAGTGGATAAAGCCAATGTGTTAGAAGTATCTCAATTATGGCGGGAAAAAATTACACAACTTTCCTCAGAATATACTGATGTTGAGTTATCTCACTTGTATGTAGATAATGCCGCCATGCAATTAGTCCGCGCTCCCAAACAATTTGATACAATTGTTACAGGAAACTTATTTGGTGATATTCTCTCTGATGCTGCGGCAATGCTCACAGGTAGTATAGGAATGTTACCTTCTGCTAGTTTGGGGGCTGATGGTCCCGGTGTCTATGAACCAGTTCATGGTTCAGCCCCGGATATTGCAGGACTTGATCAAGCCAACCCCTTAGCACAGGTTTTAAGCGCCGCCATGATGTTGCGTTATGCTTTAGACCAAGCAGCAGCAGCAGACTTAATTGAAAATAGCGTGTTACAAGTTTTAGAACAAGGTTATCGCACAGGAGATATTATGTCCCCAGGAATGAAACTTGTCGGTTGTCAAGCTATGGGCGCAGCACTAATGGAAATTCTGCAATTAAAATCACGTTAAAGTGTAAATCTGGAAGTTTTACTATTTATTGTGAAAACTTTCAGATACACTAAAAGCAAATCTGTAAATCTCAATATAAAAGCCAATTGTGTACGCTTTACAACAAGAACAGGCAAACTTTACCCACTCCAAAAAGCATCCTTCTTTGATTGATCCTACTGTAATTAGAGCAGCTAGTCACATCTACTATACCTACTGTGAAGTCCATCCAGAAATAGTAGGAAAAGCTACAGGAGTAGCAATTAGTCGGGTAACTCATCGGGGTAAAGTGATTTTTACTAAGTACCCAGTGTTATTACCACAGGAATGTTTTGTGCCGTTGAATCAAATTGAGTCCTATATGTATTAGTCAACTGACAACTGACAAATAATAATATGGACATTTTAATGAATATTTCAGCCAGTATCATTGTCTTTGTTTTGGGTGCATCTTTGGGCAGTTTTATTAATGTTGTGGTTTATCGTCTACCCGCTGGCTTATCAGTGTTGTGGCCACCTTCTCGCTGTCCCAAGTGCTTAAATCGGTTGAAGGCTTATGATAATGTCCCGGTTTTCGGTTGGTTGTTGTTAAAAGGGCGGTGTCGTTATTGCCAAACTCAGATTTCTCGCCGTTATCCATTAGTGGAGGCATTAACAGGGATAATATTTTTAATAGTATTTTGGGTTTTTCAATTTTCAATTTTCACCCTGGGATATTGGGCTTTTTGTAGTTGGTTATTGGCTTTATCTCTCATAGATTTAGATACAATGACCTTACCTAACCCCTTAACTAAATCGGGTTTAATTTTAGGAATAGTCTTTCAAATGGCTGTGGGTTGGTTATCAGAACCGACTGCGGTGGGATTATCAAAACGCTTAATAACCGGAATAGCCGGTGCAGTTCTGGGTTTATGGCTGTTTGATGCGATCGCCCTTTTAGGTTCTATGGCTTTTGGCAAAACGGTCATGGGTGCAGGTGACGCTAAATTAGCTGCTATGATGGGAGCATGGTTAGGATGGCGTTATTTACTACTAGCGGTTTTTATCTCCTGCATTTTGGGAGTATTCGTCGGTGGTGGTGCAATTATCCTCTCTCGTCACCAAATGGGACAAAAAATGCCTTTTGGACCCTTCCTAGCGTTAGGTGCGGTAATCACTGTTTTTTGCGGTGAAACTATTTTGTCCCCATATATGAGATTATTTTTGCCTGGATCTTAATATCATTTTTTAAATCTTTTTTTGTTTCATGCTTATGGTTTTATCCACCTAAACCTGTATCGCACCTGACTGTAGCTGTGATTACCCCATTGAGATTTAAATATGTCTAAACTATGATTTTTATGATTTTTGTGATTTTTATGATTAACTAATCAT